>Ga0098055_1000319_pt1 | contig 30101 bp, 36 predicted proteins | sample 17_taG_FD_75107 | JGI IMG/M metagenome (GOLD analysis project Ga0098055, IMG submission 75107) | Marine viral communities from the Subarctic Pacific Ocean - 17_ETSP_OMZ_AT15314 metaG | ecosystem: Environmental > Aquatic > Marine > Oceanic | place: Pacific Ocean | collected 2015-01-18 | reverse complement strand
TTAGTGGAGAATTTCCTTTACGTTCAGTTCAGGGAATTGCCCAAGATGATGAAACTGCACGAGCAGGACAAGGAACAGCAACTTGTAGTTTAACTTTTGCAGCAGCAGTTGAGTTAGGTTCAATGATAAATCAAGGGGATATTGTATATTATACTGTGGCTCCGTTTACTGGAAATATGAATCCAGTACAAGCGGGAGCGGTAGTGAGCGTAAATAATACTACTAATGTAATAGTAGTAAACAATACAGGAGCAGGAACAAGTGCGTTACCTGCTACTAATACCGCAGCGTATATTATGTATATAAAAAGTCAAGTTGGAGAGTCTAATGGGATAATAGGGCATTATGGAGAATTTTGTTTAACAAACAGTAATCCAGTTGCAGTAGAATTGTTTGCAGTAGATTCGGACATTATGAAAAGTTTCCCTTAAAATTAGTATCTTTGTGATAATTATTTAGATGAGTAATATAGAAACAATAATTGCTGAGCAAGTTTTAGGAGAAGTAACCTCTAAGCGAGGGGTGATGTGGGAAAAAATTGCGGAGTTTCAGTCTCAATTAGAAACAATTGAAAGTACTTTAACTCATAAATCGGGAGAAGAACAGAGTAATGGATTACAAACTCATTTCCCTTTAGAACACACGTTTGAAGGAGGACTCTATACTAGGCAGATTTTTATGCCTAAAGGAGCAGTTGTGGTAAGTATGATACATAAAAAACAACACCCTTCTTTTTTATTAAAAGGTGAGCTGTCATATTTAACAGATGAAGGTAAAATCGTAATGTTAAAAGCTCCTTATACGGTATTTACGCAGGCAGGAACTCAGAGAGTTTTTTATATTCACGAAGACGTAATATGGACTTGTGTACATAAAACAAATGCCAAAACTGTAAAGGATGCAGAGCTTGAATTATTTGTAAATGATTTTAAAGATTTGCCTAAAAGTGTAATAGAAAAAAATAAAAAAATATGTCAGCAATAGCAGCAGCGATAGTAGGAGGAGTAGGATTGGTATTATCCGCAACAGGAATGGGTATAAATTTTGCGGGTGCAGCAAAAGCACGAAGAAGGCAAGAAGATGCGGAGTATGATGCTAAACAAGCATTAGATAAAGCAAGAAGAAAATTAGATGTTAATTTTTACGAGAACTTAGCAATTAATAAAGAAGCGTATCAGCTAGAGCGTGAGGCTTTATTATCAGCTGGAGCTCAAGCTACTGCGGCAGGAGCTGAAAGTGAAAGAGGAGCAGCGGCTGTAGCAGGAAGAGTATTAGCGGCACAAAATCAAGCTCAAGCTCAACAACGAGTAGCGATGTCTAAAGAGCAGAAAAAATTAGACTTATTAGTTCAACAGGAAGAGTCTCGTTTAAGAGATGTTGGAGTTCAGTTAGATTTAGAAGAAGTAGCAGGCGCACAAGTAGCGGCAGGACGTGCAGAGCAGCAAGCAGGTCAAATGACAGCTGCAGGAGTACAAGGAGCTTTAGATACCGCAAAAGCTGGAGTGGCGTTTGGAACTGCTTTAGGTGAAGTTAAAGCAGCTAGAGGAGGAGAGTTTGCAGAAATAAGTGATAGGACAGGCCGTCAAAAAAACATCTTTAGGAAGGACACAGGGAAAAGCTTAGCAACTAATCTACAAGGATTTGCAGGAACGCAAGAATTTAAAGAGTTAGGATTAGATGCAAATGCATTAACTAAATCATTAGATATTGAAACACGTTCTGCAATAGACGAGAATAAATTTCTAGCAGATGGTGTAACTGAGAATGAGAATTTTGGTAAATCTCAACTACACGGCACCCAAGCAATGCAAGAGGATTTACTAAGACAGCTAGGGCCTGAAGGAACAAAGGCTTTTAAAGACTATTTAAAACGAATGGCTAGGCAAGGAACAATGGAGCTCGACCCTATATATGAAACAGGTTTAGGGGGTACTCGTGGAAGTGCTAGCGCAAGAGTTTAAAAATATAAATTAATATGGGAAATACTTATTACGGATACGCACAAAGAGAAGCAGCAGAACAAGTAGACTGGAGCGGGGTTGCTCGTAAATTTACTACAATGCTGGATGATGAGGTTACAGCAAAACAAGAGAGAGAAGCGGCTTTAGACCAATCTAACACTGATTTAGCTACATTACTTAACACGGCTCCTAGTAGTGAAAATAAAGAACTTCATAATTGGATTTTAGATTACGCTAATAATGCATCTAATTATTCATTAATGCTGCACAGAAGCGTTAAGAATGGGAATATGAGTACCAAGCAATACACCAATGCTATGAATAATTTAACAGCAGGTACCAATCAAGCTATTGCTATAGCAAACAAATACAATGACTTTTTTATTGAGCAAGAGAAACGAAGAAAAGAAAATGACCTTCCCGCCAAAGCCCTATATGAGGGGAGTATTATCCAAGAATTTGCAGACTTTAATAATACAGCTCTATATATTGACCCGATAACAATGAAAGTTTCTCAAGGAAAAACGGTTACTAAAACTATTGAGGGACACGATGTTCGTACTTTATCGAGCGATACAGGAGACTTCAAACCTGTCAGCACACTACTTGGTTGGATGGGAGAGACTTATGGTAAGTTTGATATGACGGGTGCAGTTGATAATATAGCTGGAAATATGGCTGTTAGTTATCAAGCTTTAAATACTGAATTTCTAGCAGATGGTACGAAGAATCCTAATTTTGACCCTAGGATATCTGGAGAAGATAATGTGCGTCTTAATGAGAACTATGACAAAGCTATGGATAATTTTATAGCGTCTTATCTCGAAGACTCTAGAAATGTGTCCAGTATATTGGCTGACCACGCAGGAATGGCTCCTAATAAAAAACCGTGGGAATTTACCACAGATGTTAAGGCAAAAGGGGAGAATATGATTTATCTATCTCCTAATAATAATGGAGGTTATGATATTGATTTAGATACAGACAAAGGTAGAGAGCTACAAAAATTAGCAGGAGAGGTGTTAAAAGGTGCGGTAGATGTTAAGCTTCCAAGAAAGATTACAATGGCGGAAACAGTTGATACTAAAGATTTCAATTACAAAGACGCAACTGAGGAAGAAATATTAGGAGCAAGAAATGTAAAAGCTTTTTTACAAGTTGGTTATGGAAGTAACGAGGAAAGAGCAGCAGGTATTGCTCACTTGAAAGGAGCTAATGAAGGAATTGTAGATATAGTACCTACTGATGATAGAAAAGGCATAAATGTTATAACTATAAAAGATGATGTAACATCTACAGAATATATACCTTTTAATGCTGATGCTCGATTATTTTTAGATGGGTCTGCGCAAGTAGTGGGGCCTGGTGTTAGTATAGGTAATTCTCTTAACTATTTACAAAATACAGACCCTGCTGCATTTAATAAATTTATTGTAGGGCAAACGGTAACTGATGATGATAGCCCAATTGTAAGAGAACTGCCTGAGGGCAGAACTACAGCTAATGTTCCTAAAGTCATTAATTACAATGAGATTCAAATTAACACTGGAGAATGGAAAAAGAAAGTAGATGCCCAAGGCAACGAGGTGGATACTGAGACTCCTGTAACGGCAAAACCTTTAGAAATCCTGGAGACCGCTATAGGTATAGGAGACGATATAAGATTAAAAGATAGAGATATAAAGAGATTAGATGATGTTGTTATAGGTATAACCAAAGTAGTGGATGGTTTAAATATTGGTAGTTTAAATGATACGAACGCGGTAGTCACAGTGATAGATGATGATAAACAGAATGATGCTGATAGAGACTTAGAAAGTTATCTTACAGGAGATAATCAGCAGTGGTTGGTAGGTGGTGCTTCCAGTATACAGATATATTATCCTGAGCTGATGAGCGGCCCTATATTTATTCCTGACCAGGGTTCATCAGAAAGTAAGGCTAAAAAGACGGCTAGTCTTATAGATGATGTGTATGCTACTTTAGTTAACGCAGAGAATGAAGGAAGAAGGTTAGCTCCAAATGATTTTTCTTTTATTAGAAATGATAACCAAATGAAGGATTATAATAAGAGTGTATACGATTGGGCTGAGAAAAATGATACATTTAAGGATACGAGGGGAAATAAGTTTGCCTGGAATGATGGTCTTGGACTTGAATACGATGATAGACAATACCGCTATTTACCCACTAATGTAAAACAGGTCTTTGTAAACGGAGAACAAGTGTTGATAAGACAACTAGAGAACGGTAAATTTGAAATGGTAGAGGAATACGACTTCAACTCTGTTAATTCTCAAGGTGCAATGAGTAAATACAATAATCCAACAGGTAGTGGAACAACCGATGTAATAACTATTGAAATGGTTCAAAAGGCATTAGGAGACCGTTATGTAGCAGAAAGAGATGCAATGGAAATAAAATACCCTATAACTGACCCTAAAGCAGATTATGCAGATGGCGCAGCTTATGATAAGTTTATAGATGAACAAATGATTGCTATAGCAAAAAATATAGGAGTAATAGCACAATAAAGCAGAGGTAATGGAAATAACTAACAACGAAGCTTTAAATGATATGTTTCAATTAGCTGTTAAAGACGGCTATAGACACGGTAAAGAAGATTTTAAAGACCTGATTTCTCAAAATCCAGACGCACTAAATGATGTATACGGTTTAGCTACTAATAATGGCTACAATGGAGACTTAAATCAATTTGGTGCTTTAATGGGATTAGAGGGGTTGCCTCAAAAAAAAAATCAATATCGCACTTCTCTAGATGGTGGCCTTTTTCCTGAAGATGATTTAACCTATAAACCTAATATACAAGACGACCCTGTTACCCCATTAGGAGAAACTTTCCGTGGATGGTGGGAAACTATAAAAGAAAAGGGAGGCGTGTTTACAGCAGCTGTAGATTTATTAAAAGAAGAGCAAAAATTACAAGCAGGTGATGACCCAAACTTTCCCGATATATCCCCTGAACAAGTAGAGGCTAATGTAACGGCCGACCAAAAACTTCAAGAGCGTATTGATAATAATGCTGCTCTAAACCAAGCTAACTTAGAAAAACTAGCTCAAACTCCTGAGTATATTGAAACCTTAAAATCTTTAAACACTAATATTTTTTCTGATAATAACCCCCGTGAATCTGTTGAAATATTAAGAAGTCTAATTGGAGAGTATGGGTTTAATGTAAGTTTCGATGCCCGCGACTCTACTAACTGGGTGAGTAGTAGCCCAATAGTTGTAACAGCGGTGAACGGAAAAGGAGAGGTTTTTTTAAATACAGGAGATGATGCTGATAATATTGACCAGTTAGTACAATTACAAAAACTCTTTACTGAAAATGCTCGTGCACCTAAACTTGTAGACCCTAATGTTCCTCTTTTAGAAAAAGCTATTCAGGTTAAAAATATGCGTCAAGTACCTCGTTTAGAAAAGGATAGAAGTGGAAATGTTACAGCGTCAACAGTTAAATTAGCTACTTTTGAAATGGATGGCAAACATTATGTCGCTCCTACTTTATTTCCTAGAGAAGGGACGCACTCTACGCGTCCAGATGCTTGGCTAGAGTTAGACCCTAAACGAGACCAAAAATTAATTATAGAACTAGCTACTAGATATGGAGAACTGATACCTTTTAATACAAAAGAAGAAGCGGATTCATTTGCTAAAGGAAGTTGGAAAACAATGGACACTGCGGATGTAGAAAGAAGAAACTTTTTTATAAATGAAGGGGTTGTAGATTATGATAGTCGAAAAGAAATAGTAGAAAACTATCACACTTTAAGAGATGAATACCAATTAATATTAGGAGGAACAGCAGATGGAGGTTTTTGGGCAAAGCAAAAAGCCTGGGATAAAGATAGAAAAGCCACTCCAGAAGAAATAGCTAAATACCCTAACTTATTTAATGAAGAAGGATATTTAAGAAGTGATGCTAAAGAATACGCACAAAGCTTAAAGCCACAAATAGATGTGTTATTTGAGAAAGCTTTTGGAGATGAAGTATATAGAGATATTCAACAGCAATGGGATGTTATCGCAGACAAAAACAGAGAGAAATTTATTAATAACTCTACTCAAGCAAATGCGCAAGTAGATTTTGCATTAGATGAAATAGATAAATTTTCATTAACAAATTTTGAAACTCCTTTTTCGGAGATAAGTTCTTACACTCCTAAAAATGAAAATGAAGCTCTAGCTATAAGTGCACTTACAGAGCTGCAAAGACGCGCCTATGACTTAAGAGAAACTGCTGCATTAAATTTTATCGTAGGAAAATCCTATCTAGATTCTAAAATAAACAAAGAACTATACGGGGAAGTAGTAAATAAGGTTTGGAATAATGTAGTAAATGAATACAACACGAGATATCCTAGAGGTCAAGCAGCAGAGGTTATACTGGAATTAGCAGACACGACTAGTTTTTCGGCTATAGGGTGGGACGACAGAGATGCTACAAATGCAGAAGACAGAAGAGTTGCTTCAGAATTAATTTCTAAATATATGAAAGCATCCGTACTAGCTTCAGAAGGAACAAGCGCGACTGCTTTAGATTTTAGACGCGCAAAAGGATGGCGAGAATCACTGGAGGTGTTTACCGATAACCCGATGGAAATGGCTTTAAGTGTGGCTTCTGGCTCCCTTAGTGAGATGCTTCCTTATGGAGCTAAGATGGTTCCTGCAACAGCTCTCACTACCTCTCTAGCTTATGGGGCATACGCACTCGCAGCGGGCCAAGCGGGCCCCCAAGCTGCTACGCCTGAAGAATTATTGACAGTACCTGCGTCAATGTTTACAGGGGCGGTAACAGGAGCTCAACTAGGAATGGCAGGAAGTATTTTAGGAATGGAATATACTAACGCCATATTTGAATCAATGGAAGAAAAGGGTTATGATATATTTAATCCTAAATCTGTTGAAGCGGCATTAAGTGATAAAAATGTTTGGGATGACGGGCAAAGTAAGGGATTAGCACGAGGTATCCCTATTGCTATAATAGATTTCTTGTCGGCTAGATTAGCTGGGAAAATATTTTACAGCACAAGAGGAATGAATCCTTTGTTAAGAACAGGAGCTATATTAACAGAAAGAGCATTGATTGACCCTGCTGCCGAAGGATTGGGAGAAGCGTTAGCTCAAATAAATAACCATATATTAAATGGAACAGAATTAAATGGAGGTGAAGTAGCTTTGGAAGCCATCGGAGGATTTGGAGCTAACACTTCTAATATGGTAGCAAATTTATTAGCACAAGGATTGATTAATAGAAGTAAAAAAGTGGCTTCAGATTTCGCTGATTACAAATGGAATGTAATATTTGATGATACTCCATTGCTACCACCAGGCACAACTAACTGGGCTAATAATATGAGGGAGTTAAATTATATTGATGCAGACACAGAACAGCGTATACAGCGCAGAGTAGGAGCACAAAATGAAGCTTTAGAAATATTAATGACTAAAGCAGATGATGTGACTCCAGAAAACTCCGACTCGGTAGCACGTTTAACTCACTTGTTAGCCGCGAAAAATGTATTAACTACAAATGATGCCACGCAACAAGCATTTAAACCTGTTATAAAACAAATCAATGATGAAATAAGTGAAATTGCTCTTAATGGAAAATGGGAACCATCAATGACTCAGGTGTCTCCATCATTAATGCAGCGTATATTAGATACGACTGCTGATGCATTTGCCCAATTACCTCCCTCTAAAGTAAGCGCAACTATTGCGGAAGATGAAGATTATGAAAAAGCTCTAGCGGATTATAAGCAGAGTGATTTAGGAGGAGGAATGGAAGGTGATAGTTCAGAAAAAAATAAGCTAGTCGAAACAGTTAAAAAGTTACCAGCAAAACAAAAAGAAAAATTAAAAGAAGAATTTTTAAAAAACAATCCCGATACTGAAATAGATGAGAACGGAGATATTGTGGTTTATAGAGTTGGTTCAATTAGAGAAGGTGCTACACCTATGACTACTAGTAAGAAAATGGCTGAAATTCTATCTAAAGAAAGAGCAGACCAAGGGTTGTCTTCTAATATTACTAAAACAAAAGTAAAACCTAAGGATGTAGCAGTATGGGTTCCAGGAATTGAATCTGAAGTAATAGTAGATGTTACACCAGAAAATATTGAAAGTATTGAGAAATCTAGTGAAGAGATATCGGAAGGTAAATCTTTAAAAGAATTAAAAGAAGAATTAGCTGAAGCAGAAAAAGCTTTAGAGAATACTAATAAAGCTATTGAAGAAGGAACTGAGGATATGTTAGAAGTCATTATAGATAATAAACCAAAACTAGAGAGAAGGATTAAAAACTTAAAAGCTGCTATTAAGAAAAAGATAAAAGACGCGGCTAAAAAAGTAAAGCCTCAAACTAAACAAAAACAACAGGAAGCAATCGATGAAGATGCAGGTATGGAGATTGAAGATTTAGAAAATGAAATAACAAATGTAAAACAAGAGTTAGCTAAAGATTTAAAAAAACCTGGGTTAAGTAAAGAAGAAAAATCAGACTTAAGGCAAGAAGCCAGAGAGCTTATTCGTGAATACAAAGCTGAAATAGCTGAAATAAAAAGAGAGGCTAGAAAAGCGGTAAAAGCCCGTACTCCAAAACCTAAAAAAGCAGAAGATAAAGCTACTACCTACTCCGCAGAAGAAGCAAAGTTAGCGAAAGATTTAGAAGATGGAACCTTTTTCAAACTAGCTAGAAATCAATATGCTATTGATAAACTAGCTGAAGATTATGGAATGAATGATGAAGGGTATATGAATAATGTAGATAATCCGTCTAGACTTATAAGTGAAGGAGAAAAGCTCGGTATTACTGTGAGAAAAAGCCGAGGCCCTGGTTATATTTTTACTCGTGATGGTTCTTTTTACAATCCCACAGCTCACCCTGATTTTGGAAAGAGGGCAAAAACTAGGCCACAAATGAGTGCGAAAGACCAGGCTGAACTTTTAAAGCTATTAAGCCTAGCCTTTCCAACTTATAAAGTAGTTGTTGACCAGGCCAAGTTTGATGCAGAAATAAAAAAACCTGAAGTACAAAGAAGAATAGTTCGTGGGTATACTGTATATGGAATGAATAGAAATAATAATACCATATTTATAAATCCTAACGACAAATCATTTGAAATTGCTATACACGAGTTTTCTCACCCGTGGTTGGATTACTTAGCATCTCCTGCTGGAACCCAAGGGACTGCTTTGCTGCGTCAAGGAATAAAAGTAGTAAAAACTGACTCTAGAGGTAAACCCTATTATGATGAAGCTAAACGTATATACGGAGATAAAAAAACAAAACAAGGATATGAGTTAGCAGCAATAGAAGCATTGTCGGATTATATTGCTGATGAGGGGGGTAGGTTTGCTAGATATGTAGAAAGTGACTTTAGTAAAAGTAAAAAAGCAAAAGAAAATCCTTTTATAAGATGGATAAAAAAATTCTGGGCTTACATAAAAAACTGGTTATCAGGTACGTTTAAAAAGAATAAAAAAGGAGAAAGAGAAAGCACGATGCCTGAAGGTGAAGCGTTAGAACAAATGTCATTAGAAAGGTTTGCAAATATGGCCCTGGGTGATTTATTAGGTGGTCAAGAAGTTAATCCTGATTTTGTTCCTGAAGAGTCTCCTCAATTATCTTTATTTTCTCAAAAAGAAGAAACATTATCTTTTGATTCAGATGTAAACCTTATTATTCAAAGAGCACGAGAGCGTGGTATACCAGACGCTTCCATTAAAAAAGTATTAAAGGATAGGATAAAATTTACAGATGTTAATTATACAGCTGCTGATGTAGATGCTGCAATGAAATTTACATTAGATGAAACTAAAGCTTTACCTGAAGCCTTTGCTAATATGGAAGGTGGTTTCTTTGCAGGGATGTCTTTATTTCAAGATGTGAACAGAGCAGTTAATGAATTTATAGGAGAAAGAGGAATATTAGAAGATGTAAGAAACGAGTATGCGGCAGAATTAAGAAGAAAATACCCTGACTTAAAAACTCAAAATACCAGCACTATATTAAGAAGGTATCCATTGCCTATTAAAAAAGGGGAGGTGCTAAGAAAAAAATCCGAGGTTAGAAAGTTTGCTAAAGAATATTTACAAGGCTCTGTTTTATTTAAGCAACAGCCTAAAAATATCCAGCAAGAATTAGTAGTAGCATTAGATAAGAACTTAAATATCAGAACAGGTAAAGAGGTTACTGCAGAGATTAAAGAATTAAAAAAATTAATTACTGAACGAAAGAGAGCAGTTAGAGATATTAATAGAGTAAAAAATGAATTAGTAAGATTTATAAGATTAAACTTTCCTGATGAAACAGACACCACTAAAAGTATATTAAGAAGCTTAACTAAAGTTGTAGCGGATATAGAAACTCCAGATGATTATATGGCAGCTGTAGAAAGAGTATTGCAAGCTATAGATAAACAAAATGAAAAAACGAAACGTGCTTTAATAAATTCTATATATAAAATATTAAACATAGGGGGTAGGCCTGCTAAAACCATATCAAGCCAAGTAAGGTCAAGAGGAGTAGATGCTGAAACAGGATTGTTTATGCAACAAGCCAGGAGAGTTTTAAAGATGGTGATTAATAAAGACGCGGAGGGAATGAAGTCTTTGCGTGAGGAGTTAGGGGAAAGAGAAAATGAAATTCAAGCGGCCTTAGAAGCTGACCGTAAAGGAGAGCTGTTAAGCCTAGAACAAAATAGACTTTTAGCATTAACCGCTGCGTATGATATGTTTGGTGATATAGAAAGTTTATCATTAGAAGAGGTAAGAGAAATTCTGGATGATGTAAAAGCAGAAAGAGAAATAGGAAGAGCAGTGTTTGCAGAAAACAGAATGCAAAGGTTTAATGAGATTAATGAAATATCAGAGAAGTTTACTAGTGAAATAAAAGAGAAGCTAGCTCCTTTCTTATTTAATGAAAATGGTACGTTAAAAAACGAGGACAGAATAGCAGAAGACTTTTTAAATATATGGAAAGGAATTAAAGAAAAGGGTCTTCAAAAATCTCTGCAACAGGTAAAAGACGAAATATTAAAGCCTTTAATACAAAAAGGAATAGAGCCGATTACAGCTACCTTTAGAAGTTTATTAGGTATTACCTATACCCTTATGAACGCCTTAGATAATGGGCAGTCAGATGTATTTGTTAAAGATATTTATTATAGACTAGCGGATGCAGAAGAATATTATAACCTAGGTTATTTCAGATTTATGGATAAGATAGAGGAAATAGCAGCTGAAATAATGGGAGCTAAAGAATTTGATTCAGAAGTTATTTTACCTTTTAGAGACAAAAAAATGTTCAAGGGCCAACTAGGGAAAATTTCAGCTTATGAATTTATAAAACAAGAAGCCATACTAAAAGACAGATTAAATATTCCTGGGGTTAATATTCAGCAAATTGCTTCCACACTAGAAAAAGCGGGAATAAAACTTTTTGATAAAACCAACACCATTTTAAAAGACTGGGCTACAGATAATAGTTTAACTGTTCCACAATTAATGTATATCTATTCGCAATGGAAACACCCTGACGCAAAAGAGATGTTGATACAAGATGGATTTACACAAGAAAAAATAGATATGATTACTGATTATCTAGGAGAAAATCTTGTTAGGTTTGTAGATGAAGTTTTAGAAATGCTGACGTATCAAGAATTTGATTTAACAAATGCAGTGTATGTTGAAGAAAATCAACAGAACTTAAAACAAGAGTTTCCTTATTTCCCTAGAAAAACTGAAAAAAGAATTAAATCTAAAGAATCGGAAAGGAGTTCTTTTTCTGACACAGGATTTGTAAAGAACTTCCAAAACATAAGCCCATCTTTGATATCTGAACGAGTTCAAAACACTAAAGCATTAAGGGTAATGTTTGCTGATTTCTTTTCGGTACTAGAAAAGCACGCAGAAGATAATGAAAGGTATAAGGCTTATGCAAAAGTGGTTAAAATTCTGGACGGTATAGTTAACACCCCTGCTGTACGCACCTACCTAGATATAATGTTTATTAGAGCTGCCGTTACCAAAGCTATTAATGATGCTATCCATCCTAAAGGGTATTTAACTAAAAGTAAAAACTTTAATGATGTAAACTCCTGGTTAATGGAACGGATGGTTTCGTGGGCTCTAGCTTTAAAACCTGTTCAGTTGCCTAAACAAGCTTCTTCCTATATTAATGGATTTGTATTATATAATAATCCTAAGTTTGCTGTTTTTGAGACTAAGAAAAAAGGAGACCCTATATTTAGAAGCACAACCGATTTAAAAATAATAGCAGAAGATATAGCTGAAAATTTAAAATCTATATTAGGAGGAACAGTAAATGAGACCAGAGAGTTTCTCAAGTTTACCCAGGCTTATATGAAGCTAATGCGTAATAAAAAAGATACCATCAGAAGAGCTACAGAATTGTCTGCTCAATTTAGAGCCAGAAGAAAAGAAGGTTTAGAGGGAAAAATGTATGCTTTAACCACAGGGCAAGAGCGTGTAGACTTAGGGCCTGAATATAAAAAGCTCGCTCAATCTTTTAAACTAGTTAACCAAGCTTTTGGATATTTTACAACCCAAGGAGATATCTGGGGGGTATTAGGGTATATGGTAGCTTATGACAATATGATTGAAAATGGGGTAGACCCTAAAGAAGCATTGCGTTATTTTAATGACTACAATTTAACGCAGCAAACCAGACGAGGGTTAGATAAAAACTCTTTACAAACCAGTCAAAATAAAGTAGTTCGTGGTTTCACTATGTTTGGTAGCTCTTTATTTTTAGCTTTAAACAGAGTTTTTGTACACGAGGCTAATATAAGACGAGCTTTACTGGGTAATAAGGTGGCTGATAAAAGAGACGTTAGAGGGCTTCTTATTAATCTTTTCTTTGTACAGTTGGTATTCTCTCTAGTTGGAAACCTTCCACTACTCTTAGGGGGAGATAAAAAAGATAGAGAAAAAGCTTTTGATAGAATACTCTCGTCTCCAATGAATGTAGTAAAAATAGTTCCATTTCTTGGAAATGCTTTTCAGACCTTTCTTAACGAATCTAATGCAGAAGGATGGAAAAATAAATGGAACAGAGCTATTACTAATCCTTTAGATGATTTAGCAGAAGAACTAGGAAGAGATATAAGCTCGGGAGATATATTAGAAATTCCCTCAACAATCCTACAGTTTGTAGCAGGGGCACAGTTTAGGACTCCAAGGGGTCTTGCTAGAATATTCTTAGGTCAAGGTAATTTCTGGTACAACTTCTGGTCAATGTTAGGATATGGAGATGGTTCTATTCCTAGGAGATGGCTGCCTCCAAAAGATGCACGAGATGATTTATTTATAAATTAATTATGCCATTTAAAAAAGTAGGAAAAAATAAATATAAAAGCCCAAGCGGGAGAACCTTTACTGAAGCTCAAGTAAGATTGTATTATGCTACAGATGGTTTTAAAAAGAAGCGTCCTAAAAGAGGGAATTTTAAAAGGTCTTAGAAGTAGTGAGTAAGCCTAGCGACTTGTCCGCTTTCGCAATGGTGAATAAAGCCTTCACAAGCCTTAGGAACCCCTGTAAAACCTTTTCTACTATGCCAGCTGTCTGCTGATGATGGAGACCTCATATACTCCACAGTAACTCCTATAAAGTCTTTACCGTCTAGCCATTTATGTTTTACTTTGTGATGAATATGGTGTAGATACCAATAACGATGAGTCGTAGACGACCAATCTTTAGGATTTTCTTGTGCCATTAATAAAGGTAATGAATCCATCTTTGCGCCATCTCCGTGTTCTAAACCTATTAGATTAGTACCGTATTTATAATACTTTCTATGAGCCACACCTATATCAAAGTTCACATCTTCAGCTTTTCTAAACCAACTTTTCAAAGTATGAGCCAAATGAAAGCCTGACTGGTAGTCGTGATTACTCATACTATGAAGCACATCTACTGGAGCTACCATCCTTAACATTTCTATACATTGAACATATAACATCAATGCTATTTCATAATGCTCCCACCACTTTCCATCCGTGTCTTGATAAGTTCCTTTGGTTGTCGTGCTGTATACGTTATCTATATGAAGAATGTCATTTCCAATACAAAACAACACGCGTTCTATATCAAATCCAGATGATTTGTTTATCAACCCTATTACTCCTTCCATTACCCTTTCTACTGCTGTAACACAATCATAAGGTTCTCCTGTTTCTAGCTCATTTGCATACTTGCCAATATGGATATCTGCAGGATTAACTATTAAAAGATGATTTCCTCCTGGAGTTTCGATGGGCTCATAAGCAGGAGAGTATCCCTCAATAAAAGTATTTATTTTATCCCAGATTTGATTTTCATCTAACCCTAAGTTTTCTTTGGTTACTACTGAAAACCTATAATCTCCACTTCCGCTTTGCCAATGCTTTACGCTAACTACATCTTTTTTAGGAATCCCGCGTTCTTTAAGGTGAATATCAAGAGCGGTGTTGTTGTTAAGGTTGTCTACTACGGTAGCTCTCCTTTGAAGTATTAAATCTACTTCTTCAGTTGAAAGCCTTAATCTTTTTCCGTATTCTTTACCCATATTATATTTCGTCTTCTACAGATTCTTGGAGTGAAGTAAGGGTTCTAATAATAAAAGCAGCCTCTTGCTTTACTTCGGTGTAATTGCCATCAACAAAACTTTCATACAGCTCGTCTAGAGAGTCGTGGATTTCATCCATCGTAAAATTGATGAATTTTATTTTATCCCTTTCTACTCCATTACTTGTCATTTATTGCGTAGGCTTTTACATTTTGACTGTGTTTAGTCGTGTTTTAGACGTTTGTACTCAAAGATAATAAATTATTTTGTTTTTTGAGTTTTTTGACAAGCAAAATTAATTCACCTTTTGTTAACTCTGAATATTCATTAAAGTCATCTCCTAATAATTCTATGCAGAGTTCATATTTTATAGAGAGGTCTTTATCATAGCTTAACAACCAGTCTATACTTTTTACATAGTGTAAAATAGAGGCGTGGTTTTTACGCAATGAAAGGGCAATATCCTTGTAGGTGTGGTTCTGGTCTCTTAATATTTTAGAATAAATCATTCGTGCGTTAACATATTGTCTTCGCCTTGAATTTGTCATTATATCAAATCCAAACACAGTGTTAACTACAGTGCGAACTTTTTTATGGGATGAGTTTAATGCTGTCGATAATTTCATTTGATTGGTCTAAGTTTGTTTTGTTTAATATGTGGTCAAGATAAGTGTCTGCGTCTGTCTCAGTTATACTTAAAAATACAGGAACATCACCTTCTTCGTTAAAGTATTCGATTTCAAAAAAGAAATTTTCAGGACGTGTAACAACTCCACCTACGCTTTGAGTCCATCCATTTAAAATAGGAAGTGTGTCTGCGCTTATATCCATTAACACTGCAACAGGCACACTATATTCAATAGGGAAGTCTCTTAATTGAGTTAAGAATCCTTCGTCCATATCATAATCAGGCCTTTCCCGTGTATACTTCTGTTTTAAATCCATATTCATTTAACTCCTTTAATCTGTACTGTTGAAGAATAGATAATCTCCCTTCTGGTTTTTTTATTTCACTAAATAAAACTTTACTGCCAGGCGGTAAAGCAATAATATCAGGAATACCATTCTTGTTTGTTTTAACAAGTTTAATAACATAGTACCCTTCTGCCTCTAGTTCGTTTATTCTTTTCTTTTGAATCTGTTGCTCAGTCATATTACAAAGCTAAGAAATCTCTTTTAAAGTGATTTAACGTGTAATCTTTTTTCTTTGTAACGGCTTTATAAATTTGATGTTCAATTCCGTTACGAGCAAATATCCAATAAACTTTATTCTTTAATCTTTCTTGGGTTGTCATCCTATCTCTTGATTGCCAATAGCTTGTAGCAGAAAAATCTATATTGTAATAAATTAAGGCAGAAGCTTTTCTCAATGATATGCCTTCTCTTCCGCTTACAATTTGCAGGGCAATAGATTTATCTGTAGTATTAAACTCTTCTAACTTGGTCGTTAACGACTCTTTTCCATAGATATATTTTAATGCGTCAAGCTCTGCAATAAACTTATAGAAGATAGCTATTTTTTTATCTTTAAACTGACGCTTGATAAAATTGGCTTTAGAATAATCTAAGACGTTTGTAACGCCAGACTCAAACTTCACTGTCCCTGAATACATTTGATGTACCTTACTCATTAATTTAACTGCAGTGTCTCCTAATATCACTTCTTCTCTACCCCTCAGCACTTTATCTTTTTGTAATTTTTTAATCCACTCGTACGTTTTTTCTTGCATTTCTACAGTTAAAATCTTTTCGGTAGTTTCCACTTTAAACCCCGCCTCTTTTTGAGTGTAACTTATAGTGAAAGGTTTCATTTTTTCTAAAATAGCACGTGTACCTCCACTATAATCTCGTATATTCATTACTCCTATAGGTTTTATCTGGACGTTAACATAATCATCACAGAACCTATAAAAGTTTTTATACTGAGAAAAAGGATTGGTTGGTATTCCATAAACTTGATGGTAGATTTGGCTATAACTTTCAGGAGTTGGAGTCCCAGACAATAGAATTACATAAGGAATATGTTTTTTTAAAAGCTCTTTTACTTGTTTAGCTCTTTTACTTGGTTTAGGAAAAGCTCCCATTGTATGAGCTTCATCACAAATAACAACTGACCACTTTTCTTCTGGTATCTTGTGTATACTTTCATAATTAATTACATATAAATTGTAATCAGGATTGAGTAAATCATAATCAGACTGTATGCTTGATATAGCTTTCTTCTTTGTAATAAATAAAACATCACCGTTGCCATATAAATATTCTGCTAACTTCAAAGACGTAAGAGTTTTTCCCGTCCTCACCTCCATAGCTAAATATAAAAAGTTATACCTTTGTAACACGTGTAACCCTAGGGTTACAATTTCTTTCTGGTATGGTCTGAGCTCCATTCTTTTATTATCATATTAATTAATAAACATTTTTCATACTCCTCTTCTTCTATAAAATACTCTAGCATATTTAATAAAAAATCACGGCTATAAGGAGCAAAAGGGTTATGAGCAAAGTAATAGTTGTCAGAAGCTATAATATCTTCCTCATCTGCGTCTTCAAACAAAACCTTGTAAGAGTTTCGCATTGCAATTCCTAAAATTTCCTTATCGCTTAATGACATATTAAAAAGGTAAGGTAGGGTTTTGTTCTGCTTCTTTAGTTGTAAATATTATCCACCTTCCATTCATATCTCTGCCTTCTGTCGGAGCAACGCCTTCTCGGAATAATCCATAGGCGGTTAACCATTTATTAAATCTGGTTCTAGAAATAGTCATCTTAGACTTAGGTGCATAATCTGGGTTTTCCTCAATAAAGTCGTGATATAGTTCGTTCTTATATATACGCTTGTCTGGTATTAACTTACTGTTAGTTGACTGTCCGTGTAACAGTCCGCACCATTCAATAAATTCGTGAGAGGTTTCTGCAGACAACTGTCTTACTTCTAAATTAACAAACTCAGATTTTATTAATCCTTCATTCAAATGAAGTTGAAGACAGTCCACCATAAAATTATCAAAGATACACCACTCCGCATCATCCCAATCTCCAAACATTAGCTTATTAAAATCATCTAAAGGAGAAAACGACTTGTTATAGTGTTGATGCAGTTCAATTTCCCATTTTCTTCTAGCAAAAGAATTACCACTTCCTTTAATAGCATAATTAGTTGTAATAGCTATCTTTGGAGATTTGCTAAATGGTATCTTGATAGCATCTTTATTTTTCTTTTCTAAAGTTAGCCCTTCTGTAACCACCGAAAACAATCTTTCAAAATCAAAATACTTTTTAACATCATCAAAGCAAAGTATTTGAGTATCAGCGGATACTAATTGATAAGCGAATGACCTTTCAAAGTTAAAAGACTTTCCATCAATAAATACTAGCTTCTTCATATGCGCTAATGCGTTCATAAATAATCCCTTACCTGTTCCCCCTTCAGGGTTGTCCGATATAACTTCATCGTTTAAAATTACAGCTGGTGAAAAAGATAAGTTTTTATAGCCGTGCATTAAATAACCTATTGTACTTTCCATAGTTGATATTCTAGACTGATTCTGTCCGCAGATATTTGCAACAAATTGTTTATAGTCGCAGTTTGTAACTTTACAAATAGTAAATATTCTATTAATCACTTGCTCTCTCCAAACATACCCACCTAAATCTAAATAGTCTATAGGTATAACCTCATTCTTGGTAATCTTTACTGCACAATTTCTATAATAAAGATAGGCTTCATCTTTAGTATCCTCAATAAAATATACTTCTATAGTAGAGAGTAGAGATAAAAATTCCTCTTTAAAAAATCTGGTATGGTCTGCAAAGTAATTATAGATAGACATATCTTCTAGTTTTAATAAAGATTCTAAAATAAAATCCTTTATTTCTTTTTCGGAAGTATGGTCAATTAAATTATTAGATACTTTAACAAATACATAATTTCTACTGCCCTCTGGACAAAACTTATAAAACCCGTGGTCTTCTAAAAATTGTTTAAATAATATATGAACAATTTTAATAACACCCTTGTTAGACTTAGTCCAAAATATTTGATGCTGGTTATCTTCATCTGCTTTTTCTAATACTGAGTTTATTACTTCGGTGTCAAATGAAGCATCTTGCAATTGACACCTAATCTCATTTTTTGGTATGCCTTGTTTTAGTTTGTTTTTAATATCACTAATCCTATCTTCATCTTCATAATATTTCGTTCCGAAATTTTGAGTATGGGAATACGCTGATTTAATAGTCCTCTTAATTTCCGTTAAAGTAAAATCTTTATTAGCGTGTTGCCCTAACACATAGGAAGCTAGACTTTCGCTAACCCCATAGTCATTAAAAGCTGAAGCCAATACATAAGCGTTTTGATTTCGCTGTCCCTCGTTCATAGGGAATTTTTTCTCCCACCATTTTACTAATATTTCTACTATTTTATTTTCATCTGTTATAGGTATAGTTACAGGGTCTATATGTTTTTTAACTTCTTTGTATTCTATCTCCTCAATCTTATCCCAAACTTTACTTTGTTCGTTTATATATATAAGGGGGTCAAAACTTTCATAGCATACCCTCGAAATGTTTTTAGTTGCTTTATCAAAGTATGGAGAGTTGAAATGTTTTTCTAAAGAATGAAAATAATTTATATGATTCTCTTTATCATTAGGAATTCTAACTAACACTTTTAATCCATTTCCTGAAGGAGATACAAAAACCGAAAATACATATTTATTTTTAGACAAATCTTCTTTGTCTTTAAGCATATCTCTTACTTTTTTATAGCCATCAAAATCTAGACAGATTAATCCGCTATGGTCTATAATGCTCGTATCTAGGCGTTTAGTAAATGTACCTGAAAAACATATTGCGGGTAATAATTTTTTAAGTTCGTTTCTTTTTGTTTTATCTTTTTCTTTCCTTATTCTTTTTACTAAATCTTTAGAAGAGCCGTTCTTTATTCTTTCTATTATCGTGCTTACATCCCTGTGAAATGGAGTAGTTGTTTCTTTTATGTTTTGGAATATTGTAATTGTAAATGTCATAGTATGTCGTTTTTATGTCGTTTTTATGTCGTTTTTATTTTCATAAGTTGTTGATTACCAGTATGTATGTCGATTATGTCATATATTTACTCATTCTGTAGAAAAATAAAAAATAAGTTAATATATTTTGTGTATACTCAATATGAAAGATAATCAAATTAACATATCGACACAAAAAAAAGCATAAAAAAAGAGCCGAGGACGACCCTTTTCTTACACTTAATAGTTAGTTAGAATGGTAAATCCACATCATTCTTTTCTTCTTTCACCTCTGCTACTGCTTCCTTCTTTTCTTCAGCTTTTTCATAAGGGTCGCTTAATTTAAGAGATAAAAATTTCCCTTTCCCGTATTCCTTTACCCAAGCCGCAATCTGTTGTTGAGTACCATCAGGAAGAGTGATGCTTCCACTATATTCTGGTTGGTTATTGTCAGGAGTTTTATTGTCATTTTTAAACAAACTGCCGTTCCCGTTGTTGTGTACAAATTTTTCTGCCATTTTTATTTATTTTAATTGTTCGTTCCAAATGATTCATTGTCTCAAAGATTAAATCTTCTTTCTCGACTTTACTATTAACGGACATTGGAACTCTCATCCACATAATAGTATTTTTAGGAGTTCTTTTAGGAATCTTGTTCCTTAAAAACCGCATAAACTTTAATATTTTTTGTTTCATTTATTAATTTTTTTATTACTTTTTCTTTTTTTTTATTATCCTGTTGTATGTATTTAGGATTAGTCGAATTCAGTTTTCTTTTCTTCATTATAATTCGACTTTTAGATAAAAGTTTTTTACATCTTCAATACTTCCTTCTGCAAAATAGGTGTTGTATTGTTTTACCGCTTGTTCTACTTTGTATTCTCCATACTCTATAAAGTCTGCGGTTGGTATAAACTTGCCTAATACTTTAGTTACTTTATCTATTACATAAAATTCTAAAGGTTTACCAAATAATTGTTGATATAAGTACGCTTGACTATCGTAATTATAAGAACGACAGCTGTATTTAAAACGAGAAATATCACTTGTAGTTTTTATATCAATTACTTTATCTTTTGTAATTATATCCGCTTTTCCTTTCCACATTGCGCCTTTGATTTTTTTGACAGCGGGGTGTTCAAAAACATTTCCTTCTTTATAAATATCCATAGCGAAATCAAAATTCCTTAACATTACCTCTTTTAATTCTTGTATCTCTACTCTTTCTTTTTCGAGTAGCAACACATCAACACCGCTCTCTTCAATCTTTTCTTTATATAATTTAGTATTTCTACTACTTGCAACTACGAATTGCCACCCTTCACATTTCTCTGGCTCTAATAAAAGCTGATGAAAGAATCTTCCATAAAGAAAGTTTTTATTATCAGGTCTAGGTTGATGAAATTTTAAAGGGTTATGAAGTAAATCACATATATCGGAGTTGGATAAATATTTCTTTCCTATCCCGTTATAATATTCATTATCGTTTTTTAGTTTTTGTACTATTTCCATTTTTTAGTTTGTTTGAAATTTTAGTTTTAACTTCTTCTGTTATATTATAATTATTGTCTTTTAAAAATGCTACAATAAATTTCATTGTTTTTTGTTCTTTCGGCAATGCGCTAACCCATTTCATAAAAGCTACAATATCGACATCTTTCACGGTAAACTTGGTTTCAGGATTTTGGTTTGCGATGGCGTTTTTAACTTCTTCCGCAGATGCTACTGCCGTATCTAGTCCAATACCAAAGTTAGCTAATGCTCTTCCCCACGCACTCGTTTCACAATTTTCTACATAAGAAGTTTTGTTTATAAAAGTACTTCCCTTTTCTTCCTCTGCTAATCCTGTCGCTAGTACATTATCATTCTCATCTATTACTGAAGCCATAATTAAAATTGATGATTCTGTCTTGTCAATTACTTCAGATACTAAAGAATAGTTAGGGTAGGTGGCTCTGAAAAACTTTAGTCTTTCGTTTACCTCTACATATTCTTTGCCTTTAATTTTTATTGATTTTAATTTTGTTGTCATTTGTTTGTTGTTTAATTATTTTATTTAATTTCTTATTAACCTTACTATAAGAATTCATTATTCTTTCTCTGGATGCCTTTAAGTTCATTATATGCTTGGCATTTTTTCTCGTATTAACTTCTCTCTTTATATTGCTCTCAATCATTTCTAGTTTTCTACGATAATTAGACAAAGATAAGACATACACTCCAATTTTCCAACCTTTATCATAAAACATTTCATATTGTTCAGGGGTTATTTCTCTATAAAAATCTCCCCCCATTGTCGTATTATGAATGATGGTATGTTCCGTTGCTCTTTCTTGCTCTATGCGTATACCTGACAAGATTCGTGCCTCAAAATCATCCCCATCTAAGACGGCAGAAAATTCATCTTCCTTTGCTTGATTAAATATATCTATTAAAGAGTAACACATTCTTGAATTCTATCGGTAATCGTTTTATAATCATCATCTTTGTTCATCATTTCTTTTACCACGCCTATCCCGTGCAGGATAGAAGAATGGCTAACTTTATATCCATTCTTGGTTAAATACTCTTGGATATATCCTAGTCTAATTTGTCTATCCATACATCCATAATATAACAGGTGTCTAGCATCTACTACTCTTCTTTCTTTAGTTTTAGTAAAGAGTTGCTCCCTACTAATATCATACAGAGAACATACATTCTCCGCTATTTGATTAAATATTGGTTCTTTCATTTATCTTTTTTTTATTCATTATTTTCTCCCACTGGTCTCGGTTGCGGAGAGTTTTTTTTAATTGATTGACCGCACAATTAAGATTATGCATTAAATCATCTATCGTTTTTTCTTTTCTTATTTCACTCATTGTTTGTTGTTTGTGGTTGTAAAAAAAACAGAGAGGAAGCAATTCCAATAAGTTTAGTTGGTAAAATTACCACTCCCTCTCTATTTAAAAACTATTATGAAAACACTTCGCTAATATATGGAATGTTTATAGATTGTGCAAATTATTTCTGACTTTTTAATTTCTCAACTTCAAATTCTAGATGGGCGATTGCTTTGGTAAGACATTCTATTCCCCCATCTTCGTGCTTTCTTTTAGAGCGTAAGCAGTAAGTTACTGCTGACCCTACATTGTAGGAGCAGTCAAAGTCGCTGACGACATATCTTGCTTGATACTTTCCTGTTCTTTCCGTATTCCCTATATAATAATCAGGTACTCGTGAGTCTTGTGGTAGGGTGGTCGACCGATTTCTGTCCGTGTCGTACCAATAGTGGCTTTTTGGAGGCATTCTAAAAACTTAATAATAAATCTTGTGCTATTCTTTCAAAAATAGCTTTTTCTAAACCTTTCAAATCTAGAGACACCTCTAGGTCTTTATTATAATGTAAAGCATAATGCTTTTCAGGTAGAAGCTGAATAACAAATCCCCCTGCATATCTCACAACTTCCTCTGCGTTGGGCAAAATGATTAGTCCCGTAGATAAAACACTCATATCGTGTTCTCTATACATAGATAGGTAAGTTTCAGTGGTCATTAATTGTCCTGTGCTTCTGAATGTAGTTAGACTCATTTTCTTCTTGTCTAGGGCTTGTTGTAGTTTTTGAATTATTTTTTTTCGTGCTGACTTCATACTTTTTTCTAAAAGTATTTCTGCTGATAGCAGTCTTAATTTCTTTTCTTCCATTGTAATAAATTTTAGTTTAAATATAGTGTAAATATAGTGTAAATTATTGACACGCTAAAATTTCCGTGCCTTTAAAATACCAATGTCCATCAATCTTTACTTTGCTGATGGAGGTGATATCAAATTTTTTTCTCCGCTCCTCCCTAGCTATATCTTTTCTTCTAGTTTTGACTAACGCTTTCTCTAATTTTTTGATGCGTCTTTTCATTTCTAACCTTTCGGTTATTAATTCTGCTTTTCTTTCTAATTCCATAACATTGCTAGTATTAAAGTTAACACCATACCTATATAAGATATGGCTAACATTTTCATTTTGTCTTCGTATCTTTTATTTCTCATTTTTTTTAATTTATATTTTGACATATCATTTTTAATTCCTCTCGAAATTTTTGGTAGTCCCTCCGTTGTTTTAATTCCTTTACTATCCTACGGGTATGCTTGAGGTAGTAGGTTTACATCTTTCCATCATATCCCAGTAGTAGTCATACCACTTATCAAATATTTTCTGTGCCAGTGGAGTCCAGATGGTATGAGTTCCCTTGTCAATTTTTGTTTCATCAAAGGTAAAACCCCCTGCTTCCATTACATCATTAGTTCTGCGGTGCGCTAGTGTAGTGCAAAGTTCTGTTTGGTTTATTTCTACAATCATTTTATTATTTGTTTGGTTAGATGCGAGGAGCAGATTCGAACTGCTGACCTTGAGTTTATGAGACTCACGAGCTGACCACTGCTCTACCTCGCAATAAAACAAGAAAGGAAGCACGACATATAGCTTCCTTTTACTAAACTGGTTGCTCCTAGTTTAAACTTGTTGAGAGTATCATCCTTTAGGATTATTCCAATGCGCACTTGGTTATCCTCTAGGAATTTGTTATCTCTCATAAGGACGATAGAAGTGCGTTCTTAACTTTCGCCCTTAATATTAGACAAATATACAACATTATTTAGACATAGCCAAATTTATGTTGCTTTTTTTTTAGTCGTCTACGACTAATCTCTTTCAAGTCGCTCTTCATCCATCCGCATTTCTGCTCTTGCCTCTCTTTCTGAAATATCGTACTCGTATTTCTCAACAATCTCACATTCATCATCACAACAACCACATATATAGTCGGCTTCAGTTTCTTCGTCTCTTGCTTCCCAGTATTCTGCTCCGCAACAATGACTGACCATTTCTTCATAGTCAGGGGTTGCTAATTTCCAATCATCATAATTCATAATTATTTATTTATTTAAAGTTTTCTTTATATTCCTCGTCTCCGTCAGCATAAGCACACGCCTCAGCGTCTACATTATTATGCACTTTTGACACATATTCTCCGTATAATCTCCACCATTCCAATTCATCTTTTGCCTTAATTCCTGTCAAGTGTCTTATAAGTCTATCAAGCCCATTCACTACGCCTTTGTGTTCAGCAAAGGTATGGCTATCATTTACCCATTCCTTATCTTCCTTTATATCTTTTGCGATATTTTTAATTTGTTCTATTGTTATCATAATTATTCGTTTAAAAATTTTACATAGTCTTTGTGTTCCTTAAGAAAATTATCTTTGTAATTTTTATCACTCATTGCCTTTGCTAATTCTTCTATCCACATTTCGTGAGACATTTTGCAATTATCTATATCCACTTCATAATAGTGGATTAGTTTTTCAATAAGTTTAATTCTATTGCTACCCATATAACCAAATTGATTAACATAGTGTTTTAATGTTGTCCACTCTATATCAAAGTCAGACAATTTCTCGTATTCTTCTTTATCTCGTGTTGAGTTATTGTCCACTAACCACTTGTCAGGGTCGGTAGTTATATCAACAATATAAGTTCTTCCTGTTCCTTCTGTGTATCGTATGATTGCTATTTTCATAATTATTTAGTTTTAGATTATATTTATTTGTGTATATATTTCTACCCAGTCATAGTAAGACCCCCATTCAGAATGTATTGTTCCATCCTCGCCTACTGCTACTATAAAGGCGGGTGTGTCTGTGTATCCATCTTCATCAACAAGCCCCTCTACAAAGCTCGTGATAGTTCGCACTGCTTCATATTCAGGGTACCACTTTAACCAGTCTCCTTTATATATTATTATTTTCTCTTGCTCTGACTCTACCCCTAAAATTTTTGTTAGTTGTAGCGGAGTATTTTCATAGGTTTCTCCCAAGTTTAATTGTTCAAAGTCTTTTCGTTTGTTTGTAGGTATACCTATATATACCTGACTTCTATATCCCATAGTTGTTTGTTTTTAATTAGTAAAATATCCATATTGATAAGTAAAATAATATACTTAACACCATTAAAAATATTACGCCTTGTAATATCTCAAATGGATTTTCTTTGATTTGTTTTAATAGTTCTTTCATAATTATAATTCTTCGATTTCGTTTTGCACTTCATCAATCTTGTCAAGGATTGGTTGAATTAGATTAATAGTTTCGTGGTCATCATCACTTCTTACCAAACTCATTACTTTGCTATACGCTTCATCTAAAATGCTTATTGCCTGTTTTATTTCTTGTGTTTTATTCATAGTTATAGTTATTTAGTTGTTGGTTATATACTTTTTTATATCCTCACTTCTCCATTCTAAACTCTTTTCTATACAATGATTGCTACAAAAAATACTCCCTGTACCATCATCAATAGGGTTGTCTAATCCATCTTCTCCACAATTTTCGCAGTAGTAACTTTCTATTGTAGTTTCGGTAATCTCGTAAACTAATGTATAGTGTTCTTTTCCCTTGTTCCCACAATGCTGACAATCGTATGGGTAATACACATAATCGCCCATACAGACCATTGTGTCGTACTCTATATTTTCGCTTTCGCATTTTGCACATTGTCCTGCACAATTTTTTTCTATTGTTATCATAGTTATTTATTTAATTTTCTAATTTCATAGTCAAAATTATCAACATTATTATACTCTATTTTATTTAGTACTCGTGTTGCTTCTTCGCACCCCTCTACCATTTTACAATCGGCATAGTCAAACAGGATGGTATTTTCTTCTTTGAGTTTGTCTACTTCTGTCTGCAAAGCCTTGACTTGCTCGTGTAAAAAGTCTATTGTTTCTTTCATAATTATTTAGTTTTAAATTTAACTTCAGTAAACAAAGCAGAGGTTATTTACTAACCTCTTGCTCTGAATACATTTCATTACACACACTGCAATGATATTTTTGATTACTGATTTCAGTTTCATCATAGTATACTTCTTCAAAACATATCTGACAATACTTTGCGTTGTCATCTTCTTTGTCTGCAATTACCGACAATGAAGAGAACAAGTCTTTGCGGTCGTGATATGTTGTATATTGTTGAGGTTGGTACTTTTGATAATTAGGTTTCCAATAGTTCCAAGTATTATCTCGCGTATACCTTACATAGTATTTTTCATTCGTATAGTTCTTTTGACTACGATTAAAATATATCCAAGCTGTAATTTTCTTACCGCTCTTCATTGTTATACTTGTCTCTACCCTTTCGTAAAAAGTTGGGTGTCCTTCTAAAGCATCAAGACTTCTAAAGGTGTCATCATCTACTTTATAAACTTCTACCTCTACTTTATGTCCTTTGCCTTTCTCTTCCATTAAATAAGGTAGCCCATTAATTATAAGTGGGTATCTATCGGTTGTTGTTCCTTTCCCTACAAATCTTTGATTGATTAATAATCGGTGGTTTCCATAACCTTTTTTTAATGTACCATAAACTGCTACAACATTGTCTTGCAATACATTAGGTTTAGAAAACCAAACCCCATTACGCTTACTCCATAAGTCTTTGTTATAGATTTCGTATTGTCTATTCCTCTTATTGTATGAAACAAATCTAGAATCGTGCTGACCTAGTACTGCTCTTCAGTTGCTACGAGGTATGCCCCCTAGTTCGATAGCTAGTTGTTTGCTATCGCATAAGTCGTGCGACCCATATCCTACTAGAGTTCCATTGTGCATTAGCAGTTCATCTGTGTTTTTCCCACAGATAAAAGGGTGCGTATTTTCTCTATTGATTTTCCCTTTGGTTGCGTATCTAAAATGCGCAATGTATGGTCTATTAGTATTCAATACTTTATAATCCTTTGATTTAAAATATTTTACCTCGTTGGTATCCAGAAAAATTACCCCTAATCCGTGAGGGTTAATTCTTGCAGAATTTTTTAATGTCTCTTGTGAGACTTGCTTGTCTTTCGACTTCACTATTATTATACACATAATTTATTTGTTTGTGAGGTTTAGACTTCCTACTATTGCCTAGTATTGTCCTCTGACCTCTGATTAATTTAGACAAAGATAAGAAAACATTTAGACATAGCCAAACAATTTAGGCGAAATTTGATTTCGTGTATTTTAGAAGACCGCTTTTAAAAGTCTTCTGCTTTATGCGAATTTATGTTTCGTGTAGTTGTGCGAATTTATGTTTCGTGTACTTTATATAATATAGTGTGTGGTGGTGTGTGGTGGTGTGGTGGTGTGTGGCTCTTTCCTGCTCTTGTCGGTAGTTGGGTGTGGAGCAAAAAAAAAGACCGCAAAAAGCGGTCTTAATTTTGGTCGTTAACGACTATTGCATCAACGCATACTAGCCCAAGTTATGAGGTTTTGTCTTAACATTCTTTTTGCTTGTGGTGTTAAAAAGCTGTCTTGAGAACGCTCACTACGATAGATAAATTTTGTTATTTTTTCATCTATTTTATTAGAGACTAACATCTTTTTAAAACTTCTAGACAACACTATTAACTCATTAACTTTTTGCTCATTATTATTATACATAGACAATAAAATCGGCTTAAGTTTCTTCATTAACTTCGCATAAGTACCTCTATCGTTGACAGCATAATCAACAATAATTTGCATTAATTTATACCTATTAATCATTTGTTTTACGCTAGTGAATCGGCTCCATAGTCTAAACTCAAGTAGCTTTCCCCCCGCTTTTTCAAATATTGGTTGGTATTTATTATACGCTGGATTAAATTGTTCGCTTTCCCCCCTCGTTCTAGCATTGGTATTGTTACAACAATACTGATTAGCTAGTCGCTTTCTGTTTAAGGCATAAATAATTGCGGTGTATGGTCTCATCAGTTTATTTAATTCACTAGCGGTATGATTAATACTGCTAATTGTGATATGACCCCCGCACATATACGACCCGCGCCCGTTCATTTCATCAGATTGGCTATACTCCTCCTCAATTAGTTTTTCTGCTTCATACATCAGATTAAACATTTTATTTCGCCATTTGCACTGCGGTACAAGTGGTAAAATATTTGTGATTGCTTCTAGTCCGCAAGACCCATCTCGTTCAATTCCTTTCATTAAATAACAAAATTCATTTAGTGATGACCCTGTCAAAACTTCTCTTGAAATTCTTGACTTTTCAACTTCCATACCTATTGTAAAAATAGATTTATGAATTACTTCATAAGGAAGAGCAGAGGTTTGAGTAGTGCGAATATTATTCTCTCTTTGTCTGCGGTTAAGCCCTTTCAAATCTATTTCAAAAGGTGTTGACGCGTAATTTTCCGCGTTCGGTGATTGTTGGTAACCTTGTACGATAGTTCTAGAGACACTGCGCCCATTTCTGTTGGTCGCTTCGCGCTCTAGTGTATCGTATTTTTTACCTATAAAATTTCTCATTTGTGTGTGTGTTTTAAGTTAATATTTAAATTGAATTATTGTTAAAATTGTCGGTATCAACCCCAGTTAGAACAGATACTCCCGCTAATTGAGATGCTAAAAATTGCATAGCTTTAACAATTTCATCTTGTTCATTTTTGCTTGTTAAGGTTAGATTTTCATCAATTCTAACTGCGATATTGCGCTCCGCGTTCTGCTCTACTTCTTTTATCTTAAAAGCCAGTGTGAAAATTGTCGGTATTGTCGCGCTAACTTCTTCTGTTGAATCAGTGTTTAACCCTTTAACATATTTGTTAAAATTGTCAATACTTCTAGACACTTTTTTTCCGCTTTCCTCTTCTTCTGTACATTTATTCAGAAAATTAGTCAATGCTTCTGAATTCTCTTGAGTATGCTTGTGCGCTTTAATCATTCTGTTCATTTGACTTTGTCTAACTGAAAAGAATTTTAAGCTCATTTCTTCAATACTCCATTTTTCAAGGTCAAACTCTTCAAAAATACGCGTTGTTTGTGGCTTTTTTAACCACTTTTTACACTCAATAGCTAGTTTCCCTTGCTGAATTTTAGCTGTTAATTTCTCGCTCTGTGCTTCGTTTAGCATTTGTGCTAAATCTGTTAATTCGCCTAGTAAATTAAAACCCCTTGCAGAGTCTAACATTTGGCGTTCAATGTTTAATAAATTTCTCATTTTGTTTATTTTTTGAGATTAATATATTCTGTTTCTGTCTTTTGACTTCATCAGCTAGAGCATACACTCTAGAACAGGAGCAGTTTAAAAACTTACTCAGGTTTTTGCGCTTAGTCTTGCATTAAATTAAAACTTACAAACTTCTCTTTTTTCTCTAAGTCTTTAGTTAAAATTCTAGAAATCATTAACGCCTGTACATTCGTTAATTTCCTACTAACTCCAGTATCAATTTTAAGTATCTCTAAAATGTCTCTAATTTCTCTTATTTCTTGCGCTGTTTGGTTTACTAAATTTGTGTTCATTTTGTTTGTTTTTATTGGTTATTATTATCTTAAATTATTATAGTTGATTTTATACTCTGTTGCTAACCTTAAGCAGTGAGCAGATATATGATTATAAAAATTCTCGTGAATTTTGTCTGTCTCTTTCTGTGTCAAAACTGCGGTTTCGTGTACTCTTTTAGCTAGTTTAGTAATATCATAGTAATACAGAGGTATATCAATTGCGCCCCCTTGTAACCAGTTTG
>Ga0098055_1000318_pt1 | contig 30167 bp, 30 predicted proteins | sample 17_taG_FD_75107 | JGI IMG/M metagenome (GOLD analysis project Ga0098055, IMG submission 75107) | Marine viral communities from the Subarctic Pacific Ocean - 17_ETSP_OMZ_AT15314 metaG | ecosystem: Environmental > Aquatic > Marine > Oceanic | place: Pacific Ocean | collected 2015-01-18 | reverse complement strand
TACCTACTTTAGTAAGTATCTCTTTTGCTTCTAACATTTCTACCATACCACTATAAGGGTCCATTCCTGTTTCATATGGAATCTTGATCTGCACACCTTCAAAAGGTTTGCTATATCTAGACTTCATTACTTTACAGGCGGCTCTTATACCTTGTACTGTGGAAACTTTGTTTCCTGCTTCGTCCTCTTTTAGTTTAAGTTTTTTAATTGCTACAACAATACTTGATGCATATATAAATCCTTGTCCGCCTGATATTTTATCATCAGGGTCAAACATGTCTTGTGATGCATAAGTATGGTTTGTTGCTACTATTCCAATTGGATAGGGTGCAATCTGGTTAACGGTGTTTCTAACTAAAGACGCCAACGCCTTAGGTTTTCTACCCATATCACCTTTCATATCACCTTTCTCAAATTGTGCTACGTCTGTTGGTGTTAATAACATTCCTAAACTATCAATAACAAATAACAACTTGGGCATGTCATCATACTCCATATCGCCATAATTTGTTTTGTAGTCTTTCATAAATTCACTAATTGCTTTAGCAACGTCGTCAATCATTGAAACACTAACTTTTAGTAGTTTGTCTGGACTTGTATCAACATCTAATGCTTGTAGCCATTGTTCGTCTAATGCGTTCTCAGAGTCAAATAATACTACTTGACATCCTTTATCTTGTGCATTTTTTACAATGTTTCCAGAGCATATGAATGATTTACCAGAACCTGATTCACCTGCAAACACACTAACTTTACCTAGTGGTATACCTCCATTGAAGTCCCCACTTATTAGGTAGTCTAGTGTTTTGTTACCAGTGCTGACCCAATCTCTAGGATCATGGAAACCAGCACTAATACCTGAAATGCTTTTGGTTAAACCTGTTCTGAACTTTGTTAAGTCAAATGGTTTTTGCATAATTGTCTCCTTACGACTGTCTGTTTCTGATCATGCTAAGAATGTCATCTGCTGACTTCTTACCAGTATCCTCTGCTGGTGCAGTTGCTACAGTTTCAGCCACTGGTGCTGGTGCTGTTGTCTCTACCGCTGGTGCAGTTGTTTCCGCTACTGCTGGTGCAGGTGCCGTTACAGGTGCCACACTCTCTGTTGTAGTCGCTTGTACAGGTTGAGCTGGAGCCACAGTTGCCTGTGTTTTTGTTCCAACATCAAGTCCATAGGGTTTGAAAAAGTTACCCCATTTTGCAGGATCATATAATTCACCATCTACTGATGCTTGGAACATTTCTGCTATTGCCTGTACGCCTTCTGCTGTAGGTTTAGCAGGAAGGAAGTCGTTAAGGTTATGTAAACCATGTGTATCAATTGCCGCTAAATTCTCTTCAGTAAGACCACTTTCTTTTCGTGCCCATTTACTTGTAGAATAATCTGCGTATTGACCTTTGGTTGTTTTAGATAATCTAAAGTCAGTACCTGCAACATAGTCTGTTGGAAGGTTTTCCATCTCTGGGTCCATAAGTGCTGATTTGATTATGTTAAATATTTGAGGACCAATTACAAATCTTCTAATTGGATTCTCTGGTGATGTTTCATCTAAAGGATTTTCATTTACAAACCCTTGGAAAATGTAACTTCTTTTTTTCCAGTACTTTCTACCCATGTCTTCGAGACTTGGATCTTTAAACCAAGGACGTACCTCAGTTAATACTGGACATGTTTCGCCAAACATTTCCATACAAGGAACTTGTACAGTTGTTGGCTTTTGATCTCCACCTACTATTCCTGGGAATGTAAGTCTGATCATTTGTCGTTCTACCCAAAAGAACGTGTTGTTTGGATCACTGTCAGGCAGGAATCGTAGTAAAGTACTACTTCCTTCGTCTATGTTCCAAAATGGGTATATTGCGTTATCGCTTTGAGCTTGGGAGTTACCTTTGGATTTGCTTTCCATTGATTGTAACTTTGCTCTTATTTCTGCTAATGAGGCCATGATATTTTCTCCTATATTTGCCATGTTCGTAATACCTTCTGTGTTTAGGGTATTACTAGTTTTTTATTATAATGCCAAGATGTAAAAAAGTCAAGAACTTTTTTACAACTATTGGAAATTAAATTACTTTATGTTTCCAACAAATTTATTTATCTATAAAGTAGTATTTTACTCTACAAATTGGTCTAAAAATGCTTCATATGATTCTTGTACATCAACTGGAGCATTTTGTACATTGTGCTGACCTGCACCTAGTAAACAACTTTTTATAGTACCATATTCAAATTGGTTAAGTTGTCCACCAGCACTAATTTTACTACTAATGCTATGTAAATAATTAGATAATGTATTGTCTTGTGCTGAGTAACCTAATTGGCTAACTTGATGACCAAGTTTACCATGCGGTGTTTCAAAGTCAACTATATCATCTTCTTTAAGTAAATTTTTAATGTTTGCAAAAGTTTCTGATTCTATTGCTTTAACAATTTTACTCTCAAAACTTTGTTTTCTACTCGTCATTGCTTTTAGGCTATCCATTACATTTGCAACTTTGTCATCAAAGTGTGTTTCTGTAAACTTACTTTCTAAATTTAAATCGTCTTCTAATATTTCAACATTGTTATAATTTAAGACTGATTCTACTGCGTTAGCATAAGTTTTAACACCACTTAATCTTTTTAAATTAGTTTTAATATTACCTATGTTTTCCAATGCCATAGTAACGAACTCTTCATTTGTTTCGTTTACTAAGTTTGATTTTTTAACATAGTTTACAAATTCTTTTAATTTTTTAAACTCTCTAGACATTTCAGTAATAGACTCACCTATTTCGTCAAAAGTTTCTCCGCCATTGTGCAAATGTCTTGCCATTGCTCTTGCGGCTGACAGATTGTTTTCTGCCATCTTAAATTTCTCTTCTCCACGTTGTATTAATATACTGTGGATATTTCTGCTTCTAGCACCACGTACTTCTTCATTTACGTCTTTATTATGTCTTACAATAATTTTAACATTGTCTGCTAGTGGTTGGTAACTGGATTTTCTGCTACCAGTCATTTTACCTAAACTTGCTTCTGTGACAGATTCGCCCCTCATTTTGTTTCTTCCTTGTGACTGTGCTTTTTTAACTGGCTTCATATGTCTCATATATCTATCAAAGTGACTTTCTTCTTTATCTTTAGGTCTACTTTTCATTGCTTCTCTATCTAAATCTTTAGGATTAATTTTATCTGCCATTCTGTCTGCTAAATCTTTCTCTGTAGATTTGCTGTAAGGTACTGCTGGATTTTTACCGTCTTTACCTAATGCTTCGTTCATTGCATAATCTTCAAAATCTATTAGATAGTTAGCATGTCTCTGACTAACAATATTTGGTTTAGGTTGGCTTTTATCATTTTTCATAGTCCAATTATAATAGTCTTGTTGACTTAAAGGCTTACGATCTTCATAACCAGGAATCATGCCTACACTAGTTTTTATGTTTATAATTTTCTTTTCTTCTAGATCTTCACTAGCATTTACAGTTTGATTATTTTGTGATACACTTAGACCTTGATCTCTTTTACCTGCAACATAATCTGCTAATTTTTTACCACCATATATTGCGGCTAGGACACCTGCCACTGGTATACCATATTTTGCTATAATAGGACCTGCTTGTTTAAGGGAGTCTGGTGTAAAAGCATTTCCAACTTTACTGCCTAACCATTTAATTGCACCGGCTGTTGTATTTAATTCGCCATCATCTAAGGCATCAACTGCTATAGTTGTAGTTATAGGCCTTTTTGCACCTTGTTGTAAAACTTTTCCTAGCAATCTTGCACCTAATAGATAAGGATTTTCTTTAAGTGCTTCTGCTTCTTCTAATCCTGCTTGATCTTTTGTGTTTTCTTCTACAGACTTAATCATATCAATTATGTCTTCTATTCCGTTTTCACCTTCAGAACCATATTTTTTAAAAAAGTCGTCTGGTAAATTTGCAAATACTTTTTTTGCTTTAGGATCGTTTGTTTCTGGTGCTACTTGATCTGGTGCATATCTACCTACATTGGAATCATAATAAATTCTAAAATTTTGATTGCCGTCGCCATAAAACACTTTTAGGTATTGACTGGAGTCCTGGTCATCACCAACTGCTCTATAATTGTGTCCGCCTTTTGTGGTGCCTTTATCCCCATCGACCTGGATAGAATACTTTTTATCTTTTTCAACTTTTTCTTCTACTTGATCTAATCCTGAAAGGCGTCTTAATGTGTTTAGTTCTTCGTTCATATCAATCTCTTGTCTACGAGCAACATCTATTTCTTCTCCTTTAGGTTTTAACTGCTTGTCAAATACCCTAAAGTCAAAAGATAATAAACTATCTTGTGCTAGTTCTTTTAATAAGTTTCTTAGGTTATGGTCTGCAAAATCTTCACTTGTTTGCAATGATATTTCCTTTTCCATATCATCTATTCTAACTAAAATGTTAGGTTCATCTGATACGAATCTTGTACCCTCTTGTGGGTCAATAACTATTTTACCGTTCTTATCAAAAGTTTTAAGGTCAAACCCATGTCCTTTTAATAGGTTAAATACTTTTTCTGAAATATCTTTAAAATTTGTTGCCATACAAGTATTTATCAGATTATGCCAATTGGCATAGGATCATCGTAGTCATCATCATCACTGCCTGTGGAATATAGAGAATCTACACCTAAACTATTATTTACAGCATCATATACTTCATCTTCAAAAGTACTTACATAATCTATTACTCTGACAGCAATCATCATGCTCATGACCAAATCATCTGAATCGCCTGGTCTTGCCGCAAAACTATTACCTTTTGATACAAAGTTTTTAAATTCTGATAAACATGCTTTACTATTAATAGTAAGTTTATCATTTTCTATTAACCTTTTCATATTAATACAAGACTCTACTTTAACTTTATGAGTAGTATGGAAACCTCTTCTACCTGTCTTACCTTGTATTCTTTTAGGCTCGTGTAAGAAATCTCCTGGGAAAGCATCTTCTCCGGTATCTCTGATCACCACAAGTGCGGCCTCTCCAATTGCATTGTTCTCAACTGTCCAATATATAGTATGGGCGCCTTGTTCCTTAATGAAATGCATGATCTCTAACATGACCTTTATCTGCCCTTCTATAGGAGTTTTATTATGATACCATTCGCCTACTTGTACCATAGACGGTAATTCTACTATTTGTATAGCGGCATTGTCACCGCCTGTTCCTGTACTTGGATCTAGTGTTACTACATAGATATGCTCTGGACTAGGATATTTGAACCAACGTACATTGCCCATTTTCATAACTGGGTCTTTTCCTTTCAGTTCTAATAGTTTTAATTGGTTTATTAGAGTTTCATCATATATAACAAATTCACATTCGTGTTCACGTTTAAAACGTTCAGTGCCTATTCTTCCTCTTTCTTCTATTGCCCAATTGGCATCTCTATCAGGGTGCTCGTCCCATTTTGCTAGTAATGGTTTAAATCCATTTACGCCTACTTCTTGTTCGTTCCCATGCTCATCAAACATTTTGTTTGCTTGGTTCCATATATTAGCAAAGGTATCTTCATCACTATTAGGCGTACTTGTAATAATACATTTACCGCCTGTTGCTAGTGTTGGAGACAATGCTGTCCAAAACTCACTGGCAATTCTGGGAGGAACAAATGCAAACTCGTCTAAGTAAACTAATGTAAGTGACATACCCCTACCTGTATTTTCTGTAGTTGTTGCACTTACTATTCTACTGCCATTGTCAAATGCCATAGACCCTTTGTTATATTCTGTAACACCTGCTCTTATATGATCTGGTACACTTTCATATGCATAACGTATACGTTGCATAATTTCATATGCACCTGCCGCCTTGTGAGCCGCAACAAGTATTGTGCTGTCTGGCTTAAACATTGCATACCACAGCAAGTAACCTGCCGCCACAGTAGTTTTACCCATCTGTCTACCCAGCATGTTTATACTATATCTGTAATTATTATAATTTTCTATTAAATCTAACTGATACGCAAAAGGATCGAAATCTATTCCACCTTTAGTAGGATGTTGTATTTTAACGTGATTATTCATAAAGTACAAAGGTCCGCCCACAGGATCTGCACAATTTTTAAAATCTTCTAGGGTATCTGGAGTATATGCTGTTCTACTATAGCCTTGTTTAACCAGACCGGTATCTACTGTTCCTCTTGCCATAATAGTATTTATGTGGTAATGATGTTAAGAAATGCTTTTTTTAAGTTTATCTTTAATATAATTAATTAAGATTTCTTTATCTGTTTCGTATGAAGGGTCTGAATCTAGGCTACCACAAGGAGTTTTTTCTTCATCATCTTTGTAATCCGGTGATAATAAAACATCTTCTTGTTCTGGCTCTTCATCATGTGCTGATGCTTCTTGATCATTATGCATATCTTTTGGTAAAGTTAATCCTGCAAGTTTAAGCACATCTGCTAAATCCTGCATTGTATCACCTGACGCTTCAATACTTACTGAACCTTTGTCAGTATTTTTATGTTGTTTGAATTCTACTGAACCTTCGACTTCGGGCTCTGCACTAACAATACCGTATGCATCACTCATTGCCTCTTTAATATTTACTATAGGGCCTGTGATTGGATGTTTTTCTTTACCAGTATACTTGTGCGGTACTTCAACACCATTTCGTTTAAGTATAATTTCACTAGGATGTACTTTACCTTGTGGTGATTTAGATAGAGACTGATCACTAGTTTTTTGCTCTAGACCATGGATATGTTTAAAAATTCTAACATCTGCATCTCTAAAATCTCTATAACGTTGTTCCTGGTCATTTACTGTAACTGAATAAACTGCTTCATTGATATCATTTTCTTCTACAGATTCTGAAGTTATTCTGTCGTACTCTTTGTCTGCTTTTATTAGTGCGGCTTGTACATTTCCTGTCTGTCTCCACATATTCCAAAATGCTTCTGCATAAAGAGGATTGTCTCTTTTAATAATCAAGTACTGATCATAGGCCTTAGATTCCTCTTGTGGACTATATTCATACTCTTTTAATACTTGATTTATTTTCATTATCTACTTCTAGAACCGTGTTGTGCAATATCGGAAACTTGTTTTGTGCTTTCTGCACCTCTACCCATATTAGGCATTCCAGTAATTGCATCGTACATAGGTCTTAAGTTGTCGCCCATTAACTCATCCTTGCTAGGATAGTTACGGAAATAATCTTCACCTTTCTCATCTTTAATTTTTTGTAGTTCTTTTAAAAATGCTTCGTTAAATTCTTCACCAAATCCGAAATCTTTAACATCTATTTCATCTTGTTGAGCTTCATAATGTTCCATGTTCTCAACATTAAGTAAAGCATCGTCCTTATGTGTTTGTCTATCTTCATCGTTAGCAAGTCTTTCTGCTTGGATATCTGCTTCTATACGTCTCGGTTCTTTTACACCGTAACATAGTACTCTTTCGTGATCCATACCTAAATTTACTGCTAACCATACTTCTAAAATTCTTTCGTTAACAGGGTATTTTAATACAATGTCTGTGCTACATACTTCTGATGTAAAGTTGGCATTTTTTGCTCTTTGAAATTCTACTGGATTCTCTTGAATCGGAGCCCTTTTAAATGGAGATGCACTAACAAAATTGTATTTTGCTAAACATTTTTCTATCATATCCATTTGATCTGCACCACAATCGTGTGCAAGTTTGACTCTATAAGCATATTCTTTTTTAAATGATTCTGCTATATAATTTTTTAATTCCATACTTTAACTCCGTTGATATACTTATTTATCATTTTTTATAAAATTGCTTAACAAAAAATAATTGTTATAAATATATGTATGGAAAATATAAAAGTAAGAGAACCACAACATCCTCAAGAAGGAGAGTATACATTATGTAATTTAGGGGAACTTGCAGTATTTAGAAACGGCGAGTGGGTAAGACCTAATTAATGAAAACTTTTATTTTAAGTTTAGGTGTTCAGAAATCAGGCACAACTTGGATTTGGGAATTGTTGAAACACATACCAGAAGCAAACATGGGTAATAAGAAAGAACATCGTTATTGGTACAAAAAAGATAAGCACAAATGGAATAATGAAGATTATATACATTATTTTGATAATCTTTTAGATGGGGGAGAACATATTACAGGTGATATAACTCCTATATACGGACTATGCAATAAAAAACAGTTACAAGAAGCAAAAGATATAATAGAAGGTGCAGGATACCATTTAAAAGTAATCTTTGTAATGAGAGACCCAGTTCAAAGATTAATAAGTAGAGGAAGAAGTGTATATGAACAAAAGGGTATTACAAGTTTAGAATCTTGGATTATGATTAGATCAAAACACAAACATATATTTGAGCGACAAAATTACAAAAAGACTATAAAAAACATAGAAGATGTTTTTGAGCCTGAAAATGTTTTTTATGGATTATATGAAACCTTCTTTACAGAAAAAGAATTCTTAAGATTTTGTAATTTTATAGGTATGGAATATCAAGACACTTATTTAAAAAGAAAACCTAGATTAACATCAAATAAAGATGTAGATTTAACTGCTGAATTAAAACTTATATTAAAAGAACTATATAAAGAAACATATAGTTTTTGCAATGAACGTTTTCCGGAAACTAAATTACTCTGGGGATGAGTCTTTAGTATTAATAATTTTTAGTAATTCATTTCTATCAAAAACAGTTGCTTGAACTGATTCTGCTTCAGTACCCTTATTATCAAACTTATCTATTCTTGCTTTTTTAAGCATTAAATCTATTTGTTGTAGTTTTGCTTTTGTTTTAGCATCACTGGCATCTAAGGCTATCTTTAACATATTACTTGCTTCTGCAAACACTTTACCAGCCGCCATATCACTAACATTCATACCTAGATTCATAAGTTGTTCATAACTATCGATAGCCTTTTTGGCTATATCATTCATTTCTACTTCGTGACTTTCTAACCCTTTTACTTCTTTAAAGGCTAAATTTATCTTTTCACTAATACTTAATGCACCTTGAACTTCCTCTATGACCTCCTGCGTTTCTTCTACAGTAGGTAAAGTTTCCTTTTCAGTAACTTCTTCGATAGGAGGTAAATTGAATTCTTCTTCAAGTTTCTTAGTCATATTAGTATTTATTTAACTCTAGGTTTAGAAATGCGTTTTTTCGCCTTACGAGGTTTTTTGTTTGAGAAGATTTGATCTTCGTTGATGACTTTAAAACGTATGCCTTTGCGTTTACACCATTCTTGTGCCGCCGTCCACTTAGCGGCGTTTATAATAGTTTGTATTTTTTGTCCTTGTGATCTTGCACTTTCCATTGTTGTTTGATTACGAGGTTTTATTTCTATTAATTCTACGTGTTGCTTACCATCTTTATCTGTATATTGAACCATAAAGTCTGGAACATAATTACTATAATGACCTGTTGTAGGATTTCTATAAGGTATCTTAACGTTTTCACTAGCCCACTTAGTAATGTTAGGATGATTATCACACATTCTCATAAATGCTAATTCCCAACTACTTCTATATGTAGGATTCCTTCCGCCTACAAGTTTACCTGTATTAACGACTTCGTACTTTCCTGTTGCGAATTTGCCCATGTTAGGCCTTGATAAGTGTTGCGGCTTTGCTTCTTGAATTATCTATTGAATTTTTAATATCAACCTTATTACCTGCAGGTCTCACAGCATTCATGGCTTCAAAAGCATCTACACTTAATTTTAGTGTATCTGCATTCATATCAAAATAAGCAGTAGGATCTATATTTTGTACCTTTGCTATTTGTATAAGAACCTTAGCCATTGCATTGGCATTAGATAGACTAAAGCCTATAGCAACTAATTTAGTTTTTATAACATCTAATTTTTGAGGATCTATAGCAATTTCTTTTACCTTGGCCAAGTCAGCAAGAATTTCTGAACTTGCTTCTGGTAAGGGAAATTTTACACTTGCATTTTCTAAATATGCTTCTAATTTACCTGCAGTAAATTTATAATTTATTTCACTACCAAATGTTTCGTATAAAGATGTACTCATGAACTGCTACCTCTTTCGGGAGGAGCAACAAGTCCACTTACTACTGAATCTAATAAATCTTTTTCTATTTTATCATTCCAATCACCATATGTAGGTTTGACTGCGACTGTTGTATCTAAGGCATCACCTACAAAACCTCCTACTGTTTCCCCCAAGTTATCTGTTAACCAATCGCCGATTGGATCACTAGGACTTTGTAACGGCTGTGCTGTTCTTGGTCTTGTGCCTATTCCAGGTATACTATTACCTGATTTATTTCCAAGGAATGCAAAATCTGTTTGTTCCTCTAAGGATATAGGTTTAAGATTTTCAGCACCTGGAATAGTAAAGTCACCAATGTCTTCAAATCTATCTAAATCAACTTCTCCTAAATCAAAATTTACAATATCAAAAGTAGTGAAATTTTCATAAACAAGTTGCATTTGAAATTCCATAAAATCACTAGAGGAATAATCAATACTTTTTGGTGCAAAAGATTTAATCATTGGTTTCATTAAACTATATTGTACACCTTTACCACCAGCATATAAGATATAATCTATACGTTCAAAAAAGTTTTGATCTACTTGTAAGTTTATACCTGCTTCATTACTATTAAAGGTACTACCAGCACCAAATTTACTTTTTACTAATTCTTCTGTCATAGGTGTATAAAAAGATACATCTCTGTCGCCAAAAGAATTTTTATTTCTTGGGTCCATATGCAAGTATGAAAAATACTTCATCAAAACAGTGAGCCATTCATTGTTTACAGTATCAAAGACAGTCATTTCAACGGGTTGGTATTCAACTCCTGTTGTGACATTCCTTTTCTTATTGAAATTATTTTTTTCTACTATTTTAAATTCTACGGCAGGAAGTTGAGCAGTCCTTACCAAACTGCTCATACTTGTTTTAAATGTTAGATTCTCATTACCTAATAACTGTAATACATTTCTGTTGAATATGAAATTTACATATCCTTGGAACTGCTGTCTAGGTGGATTAACTTCTGGTCTAAACCTATAGTTATTCCTAAAGTCTCTAGCATAAAAATTGTCTACTGTATTTTTACCAGTAAAACGTGTATATTTCACTAGAGTACTCCGTATATTATACTAGAACGTTGCTGTTATCTGCTAGTGTGTTATCATCAGGGAACGGATTACCCGCTTCAACTCTTCCATTAACATCATTATCGCCTTGGAAGTGTGTTGCGTTATCATAACGTATCATCATAGTAACAGTCTGTTGATCGTTAGAACTATAGTCTGCTTCACTGTAATCTGATTGTGTTAAGAAACACCCTTCTAGGAACCAAACTTCACTAGCACCTGCGTTGACACCGTCTAATACTTCAATTTGCATATCAAATTTATAGTCGGAACCTGCGGCTGGTGTTGTTTGTTGGAAATGGTTAAGTTGTCTTTGTACCTGTGCACCTACTAACTTTGCAACCTTATTCTGTATATCATCCCTAATAGTTACACTAATTGGGTCCCAAGTGTGTTTACCCTGCAAATAAGTACGAGAGTTGTAACTATCAATAATTACTTCCTCATAATTTATTTTAGGTCTTACAACACTTTGAACATTTTGTGTTAGTGAAACAGTATTAGTAGAACCACCAAAATTGTTTAGAAAACTTACACGGAATCTATACTTTAATTTAGGCATTAAAATGCCAGAAGTACCAGTTCCTGTAGGTACACCAAACTTACTTTTTGTTTCTGTTGTTGCTGATGATGTTGCCATTTTTTACTCCATTTGTTCTTTATGAACTAATTATACGAATATTTATCATCTTTGGGTCAATTTAATTAACTCTAGTTTTAATTCTGATACAAAAAAGGGCAGTAAAACCGCCCTTTTAATGTTTAAGTTGTTAAACTTATGCTGTTGAGCCCAATGTATTTTGTATTCTAATTGGAATATAAATAAATTCAACTGCTTTAACAGGTTGTATTGCTACATCTATATACAATTGATTGTTATCTATTCTAGCCGCTGTGTTATTTGTAGTATCACAAACTGTGATAAAGTCAAATAAACCTCTTTGTGCAACTAACTGTCCAAGGAATCTATCTATTACTGTTTTAGCATTTGCTCTTGTTACTTCGTCGTTTGGTTCAAACAAGAATGGTTTAACAATGTCATCCATTCTTTCTCTTATGTAAACCACTAAACGTGCAACATTAACTCTATCTAAAGCACTTGCTGTTGGATTAAGAGTTTTCTGTCCAAATACCGCAATTCCTCTTCCTGGGAAGTTCCCAATTGGATTAACCTTGTTATTATATAGACTGTCTCTTTGACCTTCACTTAAAGCAACTGCTTCGAACTCGCTAGTTGTTGAATCTAAATACCCAACACTAGAAACGTTATTAACAAGTCCTCTTTGGAATCCTGCTGGTGCAAACCATGGGAAAGCCACCTGGTCGTTAAATGCAATAGTTCTTAAAGCCATATAACTTGCTGGAACCATAACGTTTGTGCCGTCTAAGTTTGTTGCTAATCCATGTGGATAGTATACAGCCGCATATGGTGAACTTGAAACTAATCCGTCTTCTCCATTTACATCTGCAACACCTGTATTGTTTGCCCAAGCCGCTGTACTTGTAGAGTCAGCCGCTAATCTTAGTGGTGCATCACCAACTACGAATGCAGTATTTTTTCTATCAGTACTTAAAGTAATCATCTCATCTAAAAGTTCTGCGTAACCAGGACATGCAATTAGATTAAATCTATTTGTTTCGTTTCTGATTTCTGAACTTGCTGTGATTGAACTTTGTAGTGCTGTAACAATAACTTGTCTCTGAGCTTTACGCATCATGTAAGGTGAACCATCAGTTTTATTACCTGAATGATCTTTCCATAAACTATTTGTTGCGTCATACTTGCTTACATTACCAACTGAAGCCATCTTGTTCCATGCTAACATACCACTTGGGTATAATGCCGCATTAGGAAGCCCGTTTGCTGTACTTAATAAACTTGCATCACTGCTTGATCTAAAGTCTGCAAACAAAATTCCGTCTTCAGTAACTTGGTCTGTATTATCTACTAATACCCAAGCACTTGCTGATGATCTTTTGTATATAACAGGGAAGTTTTCTAAGTCACTGCTGTCAATCCATATGTCATTAGTTGCTAATGATGTTGAACCATCGCTTTGTAATGTTGGAGCACTTGCGGCAAACTGTACATCACCTGTATAAGTTGCCCATGTTCCAGCATTTTGATATAACATATCTATGTTTGTATTAGAAACATTGTTGTCGTACCATAGATCGCCTTCTGTAGCCGCACCTGTAAGTGTTGTTGCACTTGCTGTGAAACTTAGATCTTTAAAGTTACTGTATGTACCAGCAGTAATGTTAAGATCTGCTGTACCATATCCTGCAACGTTACCATCTGCTAGTTTAATATCTTTACCTGTGCTAGTTGTAAAAGTAATTTTACCACCGTCATTAGATGCTGATACAGTATTAGCAAAAGTTGTAACATCATTCGCACCAGACAATGCTGTTTGAATATCAGTTACTAAATTATCTACTGTTGCTGTTCCGCCACCTGTTGAGAAAGTAACTGGAATTGCTGTCCCTTCATTAATTGTAATGTTAAAACTAACTTTACCAGAGTGTGCTGTAACACTTTGCGTACCAGACAATGCTGTTGAACTTGCTACTGTTAAAGTAGATTCACCATTATGTCTTTGTAAAGTCATACTTGCTACACCATCTTCGCCTTCGGTATTAGCCCATAGATCTCCAACTTTTGGTGAACTATAAGTGTTTGTATATACTGAATCTGACTTGGAGTCTATTACAATAGATTCTGTTGTAAATTGACCAGTTGTTGAACTGTACAATTTTACTGCAAGACTTGAACCATTATTTGCTGATGTGTTTCTAATATGAACATCACCTGCTGTTAAGGCACCGCCGCCTGATTTAGTTGTAGGAATTGCTAAATGACTTGCAAATTGAAAGTCACCTGCTGATCCACTTACTGCACTTGTCCATCCTGAGGAACCAATGCTTCTCCATGTACCGCTTAGTTTCTGGTAGAAACTAATTTTAGGTTGTGTACCACCTGAAGTTGTAAGATAAACGACACAATATTCGCCGTCTTGTCCAAAACTTGATTTAGGTGTAACACCGTCTGAATCTATATCAGATGCTGATGCTTGTTTTACTGTTTGTTTTACCCATGCACTTGAAACACGTTGATACACACCCCAACTTGTTGCTGAAGTATCTAACCAATAAGAACCGTTAGCAGGATTATTTGTAGGTGCTGTTGCACTTGATGATAAATCACCTAAATCTACATCTGCTCTTAAAACGTATGCTCTATTGGCTATGCCCAAGAAACTATAGGCTGAAAGTAAACCATATTCATTTTGTTCATCACCATGTAAAGGTGTAGAACCACTTGTTTTAAATGATGGATTACCATAATTCTGTAATAACTCTCTTTGACTTGTAATCAATTTGAGTTTGTTTGCGTTTGCTGATGTTGTGAAAGCGGCTGTACCACTACCGTCAGGTGCTGTTTTATCCTGTGATGTTGCAATAACAATCAAAGGAACTGAACCGGCACCGGCGGGGGCGTAAAAACTTTCGTCTGTAGTCGTTACACTTACACCAGGACTTACTAAAGTTGCCATATTATTCTCCTTAAGAAATATTCTTACATGTATTTATCATAATACTGCATTTTACTGTATTTAAGGAATTTAGTAGGTATTATGTGGTATTATACTAATTTAAGTGTCTGCTTAAACTCGCCTGTTTTCCAATCTCTAATATCTTCTACTTGCTTGGCTAGATCTTCGAGGGTTCCATTATTATCTATAATGTAATCAACTGGGTAGCCGGCCCAATTCCATTCACTTTCGTGAATGTCTCTGTATTTTGTCTGCATTATCTTTCTGCTTACAACGTTTTCGTGTGCCGTCTTTGCTGTTTCAAACCATTCAGGTAGGTCTCCACGTTGTACCCAAATAACAACTCCGCCCATTTCTTTAATTAAATCCAGTTCATTTCTGAATCTGGCATCACTAATAACTGTGCATGGTGCGTTTTGTGTTTGTTTTCTTATTCTGTACTCTAAACTGTTAAGCCAGATGTTTTGATCAAAGTGATTTCTAAGTACTTCTGTACCTAAAAGTTGTAATGCTAATCTAGGAGTAAAATTTGGGACACCTAATTTTTTAGTCCAAAACATATCAGGTGTTTCTCTAAAGTCTCTGCTTTCAGTTGTATCACCTTCCAGCATAGATCTTTCCCAACCAAAAATGCTGGAACATAAATCTTTAAGGGGAGCGGCAAAACTGTCATGAACACAACCACGTTCTACAAACATATTGGCTACTGTATCTTTGCCACTGCCTATAAAACCGGTTATTCCTATTAGCATTATCCTATCACAAATCCTAGAGGAGCATTGCCCTCTTCTTTCTGGAAAATGCTTTCTCTTGCCTTTTCCATTTCTGCTATTGCTTCTGATTTTAACGCATCACCATTTAACTGTATGGTTCCGCCTGCCCCTGGAAGTCCTGAAGCATATTTACTTCTTGCTTCACCTAGCATCATTTTAGATTGTGCTAGTGCGTAAGCGGCCAGCCAATTTGCGGCATAGATATCTTTTAATAAAAGACTTTCGGGTATAAAATTATAAATGCCTACTGCGATTTCTTCTTCGTGTCTTACATTTCTTAAAATTTTAAGTTGTTTAGTATTTCTATTCCATAAAAAATTATATTCACTACCAAATATTCTACCTAAAACTTCTTTATATTGACTGAATGCATCAAAGACTGCAAGTCCGCCCATTTGTCCTGCTTGTAGCAAGTACATATTATTGAATGCAACATCAAAAGGATCAAAGTTTGTACCACCGCCACTGTTAGTGCCAACACCTCTTCTATATAACCTGCGTACTTCCATAACTTCGTCTGGTAATGTGTACTCTGTTACACCTTCTTGTGTAGTCAAAAACAGGGCACTTTCTTCTACAGCACCTGCACTAAGTTGCCTATATAAAGCAAGGGACTTATCTATAGCAACATCATAGTGTGCTCTGTCGAGTTCAACGTCAACTATACCGTCTGCTAGACGTAGTTGTAACTCGTTAACAAGTTCTTCTCTGTTATTATATCCTATTTGATCTACTGGCATAGTACTATTTATCTAATTTTCAATTAAAATACTTTAAGTAGTACAATAGTATCACTTATTCTGCCAGTTAATTTAGTTGGGGTAGTCTTTATTTCTTCAAAAAATGTATTAAATCTAGTCTTTGCAGACCCTTTAACTGCTTTTATTTGTTCTGCAGGCTTACGCAATGTCTTTTGAAAACTAGTAGAAGTATCAAAATCTTTAATAGTTGTGCCTTTTATAGTTAACCCAGTACTCATTTCTGATTTTCTGTACACACCTAATTTTCTTAATTTAGTGTTATAAAACCAAAGTTCTGTTGCATCTATTATTTCAACTGGATTTATACTTGCTATTCCTAAATCACTATCGTTAATTTGATATTTAAGTTTTTTTACAAGTTTGTCCCTATCCATGGGTTTAGGTTTTCTAGGCTTACGAGTTGCTTTGCCTGTTTCTATTAAGGTATCACATGCAGTATGTATCTTTTCAAAAAATGCAAAATAGTCTTTACGCATTTTTACATTAAAATGACCGTATCCTTCTTTGATGTCTTGATCTTCCCATGCTAATATTTCTGTTGCTTCTAAAACATCTCTATCATAACTGTCTTTAATAATTTTAGCATGAGCAGGTTTTATAGACGGTGTATATGCTCTCATATCATTGTATGGATCAAACTTTTTCAAGTCAAATGCTTCTCTGTCTACAAAGTTGTCTAACTGTTCTTCCCAAGTTCCACACAATGTTGATACTTGCTCTTTCATACGATCTTGAATGCTAATTACTTTAGTGTCCTTTTTCTTTTCTTGTTCTTGTGTTTTTACAGTATATACTTTCTTACCAAGTGCTAGCCACTGTGGCTTTGCCTTTTCGTTAATGTACTCTATTGTGCCTTCAGGCCAGTATCCCAGTTTTTTTGCTACCCAGGCAGTTTTACCCATTGCAGAAAAATAACCTTTATCTATACAGACTGCATACTTTATATCTTCTTTAGTCCAACCACTTTCCTGCTTGATCCATTTTATTAATGCTTCTTGTTTCTTCTTTGTTGCTATTTCGTAGTGGACAAAATATTCAGCATTACTAATTGCTTTCTTTCTTTGTTCTGGATCTGTAAGTAAAGAGAGTTCCTTCCAATTAGGCTCTTTTAATAAATATGTACTTCTCTGTTTTTTTCTTGCCATGTGTGTTTAGTCTTTAAATAATTCTTCCCTAGGATCTAAATAAAGTACCTGTATTGCTTTAGGCCAATTTTTAAATCCTACTATTTCTTTTTTATCTTTAAGTACACTTTTACTTTGAAAAAACTGGGTGATGGTTAGCATACCCATAAATCTGCCTGCCTTTTCTCCTGCTTTAAAACAAAAGTAAGAATTAGCAAGAATGAAGATGCCAAAATAAATATAATTTTCCATATTACGCCTCTAATTAAAAAACTAGTCTAACAGATTTCTATTTATTTGTCAAGACTAATTTTATTTAGATGCCAGCCTCTTCGTCTTCCAAAGAAAAGCATATCTAAATGATCTTCTTTTTTGTCTAAGTAGTCACCATATCTATCAGAAATAATTAAATTTGCTGGGAAAAGGTTACTTTTGACTGTAACATGGACAGAATCATGTATATATGACTCAAATTGTTTGATTTGTAAATTTGCTATTTTTGTATAATCGTCTATTACATCTTGTGTTGTAAACTGTTTTGAAAAATCTCCTACAACATTTATATAATGCTCTACTAGATTATTATTTTGTATAATAGGCATAAGTGAATGAAAAAATTTCCAGCCTTCTATAAAAACACCATCTATAGTAGTTTCCATATAACCTGTCTTTTTCCAATCTTGTAATCCTATTTTAAGTTGATCTAACCAACCGTTAAGTACTATGTCGTTTTTTTTAAGATGGTCATAGAGTTCTGTGTAAAATTCAATATATGATTTATTTTGTGTTTCATATAGGTATGTAGATATAATGTTTGATATCCCAAACATGTGTAATCCTAAAATGAATGCTGTAAAGACTGCAATGTCTTCCATATTGTTTTCTGATATAGTGTTAGTACTTTTTATAACTTCTATAGACTCTGATATTTTATGTTTTTTATCGTATTCAAATGATTCATTTTGTACACCATAAAAGAAATCATATCCTTCAAATGTTTGTAACGAGTATTCTTGTATCTGTGTAATGTACATAGGGGAGTTTATAAGTAACTGCAAGAAATATACGTCTAATGTTTCTATTTGATGTATGAGGATATCTTCTATAGTATTTAACCACGTTTCTGTAGTCTCTCCTGGCATGCCTAATATTAATTCTGTAAGAGCTGGTACATTTTTATCTCTAGCAGATTGTATAATATCTTCAATAGAATTAATCTTCATATTCTTTCTTTTGATATTGTCTAGTACTTCATCTGTTGTCGTTTGTAGACTTAATGTTAATCCTGTTTGTATGTTTACCTCTATAAATTTCTTTACAATTTCTAATACTGTATCATTACTGTTCTTTGCATAACTTACACTTATACCATTAGGATAACCTGTTTGTTTATTAGTTGCTACAATCATATCTGCAATCATTATATCTCTATCTTTGAAGATTCCAAAGTTACTAGATGTTAATGCAAGATAAGGAAGTTTATTATCTGCTACCCATTGTAAATCTGCTAGTATGCGATCGTCATATATCTTATACATTTTACTTGCCGTAGCACTACCCCAATCACAAAACGTACAACTATAGGGACATCCTCTGTCTGTTTCTAAAGTCGGAACCCATTCTATATCTGGATATTGTTTTATAAGATCGTCAAATAATCCTAATGTATAAGGACTAGGTAAATTTAAATCCTGTATCCTGTCAAACTCGTAGACTTTCTCTAAGGGCTTTTTATCTAGATATGCAGTAAGTATATCTAAAACCGCTAACTCACCTTCTCCGATTACTATAGAATCTATATAATTATTTTCTTTAAAAAAATTTGGATTTCTGTGAGGTAATTCAGGACCGCCTAGTATAATTTTAATGTTTGGATATGCTTCTTTAAGTACTTTACCTAACATCAAACAATAATTCTTGTTCCAGATATAAAGACTTATAAAAACAATATCGGTATTCTTACATCTATCAACAACACTTTGAAGTTCCTCTCGTCGAAATATCCAATTGTCTACTTGATAATTGTCTTTAATCTGTTGATTTTGTATTAAGTAACTCCAAAGAGAACCTACACTATAAGGAAGGTAATAACTGTTAAGGTGTTTAGGTCCAGTCTGAAAATTAGGCTGAACTAACGTAACATTAAACATTATTTTCCTTTGGAAAATCTTCTATCTTGATTATGTGGTATGTCGTTTTCTAAAACATTTTTCCAAACAGCAATAGTTCTATCAAGACCTTCACTAAGTTCTACTTTAGGAAACCATCCAAGGCGTGTTGTAATTTTATGGTTTGTACTATTAAGTAAAAATATTTCGCCTGGTCTAGGCGGTTTGGTATTCCAATTAACATGTCCTTTCCAGTCTAACTTATCTGCAATCATTTTTACATAATCTTTAATTTTAATTGCATTGTCAGGTCCTATACAAAAGATTTCTCCTTGACACTTATCTGGATTTTCAATAACTTGTTGCCAAGCATCAAGTAAGTCATCAATGTAAATAAAGTTTCTGTATGGTTCGCCATATCCTAAATTTATCTCATCTGGATTTTTAATCATTTGTGTTATAATTTGTTCTGTTACAAAGAAGTCGTTATCCTTTCTACCGTATGCATTAGTTTGTCTGATAGCAGTAAACGGCAATCCATAACTTCTGTGTGCATACTCTAAGTATTTTTCACAGCCATATTTTGCAACGGCATAGGGGGCATTTGGGTTTGGCGGAGTGCTTTCATTAAATGCAATAATGCCTTCCTCTTTGCCGTCTCTAATTAAGTCACTGATTGGTTGCCAACCGTATACTTCCATTGTACTTGCAAACACAAAGTTTTTTAAGTTTGGTAAAGTTGCCGCAATCTCGATTAAGTTTACAGTACCAACATAATTTACTTCACTAAATGTAATTTGTTCATAAAAACTGTCTTGCACTTCTGTTCTAGCCGCCAAGTGAACAATTATTTCAGGATCAAATTGTTTAATTTGAAATCCTACTTTAGCATGGTCTCTTAGATCTTCTTTTAAAAATTCTAATTCATGCTGGTCTTTTAATCGTTCGACCATTGCTTGACCTATAAAACCGTCAGCGCCTGTTATAAATATTCTCATGTGTGTTCCTGTAAATTTTTAAAATTATTATCTATATTTATAAGATCGTATTTAAATTTTTTCTCAAAAAGATAACTTTTAGGGAACGGTTCATATGTGTAATCTTCTAAACAACTAACCTTTCCTGGATATTTTCTGTATAAATTTATTATATGTAAATATCTATTTTGTATTCTTTTAGACATTTCTTTAAATTCTAATAATGTTATTTCTTTATCAAATACTTCTCTATCTGCAGAGTATTGTTTTGATGTTTTTGCAATTATTGTACTATATACCTGTGATGTAATGTCCTTCCTATAATGATATATAATGTTATCAGCACATTGTAAATATTTTTCTACTAATTGTTTGTCTTTTGTTTGATTAGGAATAAGTCTACATACACTATTACTTAATTTATTCCATGTATTAAAAATGTATTTATTTTTAGACTCTAAATTAATTTTATTTAATTCTACATTAAAATTACGTTCAAATCTTTCATTAAATACTTCTGTCTTGTGATTTAATATTTCTCCAAAGGAATATAAATTATTTTCTTTTGCTAATTTTAAATTTAAAAAGGTAGACCCTGTTCTAGTTAAAGTAACAATAACTGTTTTATTAGAAGACACCTTTCTCTGCAAATCCTGTAACTTGTAATGTATATCTATTCTGATAACCTAAATTTGCAACATGATGCTCTGCATTAGGTTTGATTACTGTGAAGTCTCCTTTTTTATAATCTATCCAACATTCGTTATCCATTTCAAAATAATGCCCCATTAACCTATCCTGTAAAAATAAATTTATTCTAACAGGTTCCAATCCTTTTATATTAAGTTTTTCTTTCTTAACATGTTCTTTTATTTTATAAAGTGTATCTGTATGAGGTGCTATAAATCTACCTGGTTTAATACAATTTACTGTTGCTACACTATATTTTAAAACATCATCAAATAGATGCTTTACCTGTTGTACCCAATAATCACAATCGCTTTCAAATACTTGATACACCCAAGGTGAATCGTGAGGGTAATCAGGTACTGCAACACCAAGTTTATCCCAAAAACCTGCACTAAAAACAGTATTAGTATGCTCTGTAAATTTGACTCTATAAATCATTTCATCTGTAACAAATGAAATATTTTTATGTCCCTTATGCATTTTTTAGAACTGTGACTTGGCAAGAATAAAAAGGTGCTTCGCCCATGTTTCCTGCTATGTGCCAATCATCTATGCCAAACTTTACCCAATCACCTGCTCTCCATTTTACAAAAGGCTGATCGTGTACTTCATAGTAGTGCCCACGTTTCCAGTCTTCTAAAAATATCAAGTAACGATGACTAACACCTGTGCCGTCATCATTATGTTTTTGTTTAAGTTTAAAATGTTTGTCAACATGATGTGGAATAGTTTGTCCTGGTGGAATATTAATTACACTAACAACATGATGATCAAAGTCTTGTGGTATTTTTTTAGATAGGTCATGTACCCATTGTGGTGAGGTCTCAAACATCTGCCATATACTGCTATTATGTTCTGTGTAATATTGTTCTACAGCAGGTGTCTGTTGATAACATTGGAAGTAATCGTCAAAGTTTAACTGACTCATTTGGTCATGAGTTATTCCAAAGTTATCTATATGCCCGTATTTAATCACAATAACTCTCTAAAGTTCCTTTACGTCTTAGATCTAAAGTAGCACAATGAATGCCGCCAGAGAGCGTCATAGAGTGCCTAAACTGTACTGGTACACTATCTATACCGTACTTGTCAAGTTCTCTCATTAAAGGTTCTTGTGCTGAGTCTAACACCACTGTATTCTCATCTACACTCAATAAGTTCATTCCAATGTATGGTGAGCATGGAGGCATATAGCCTTGCTCCGCTAACTTACTTCCTTGGACAACACAATCATCAAACCATATCTTATCCCACTTCTTAAACATCTCAGGACAGTTATCAGGTGTTACCCTGCTACTGTTCATTAATACTAGTCCAGGTCTAAGTGGAACAATAGTACTATCAAAATGTGCAAAACTGTATAGTTCGCTGTAATGCATTTTGTAACCCATAGGTTCAACTAATCTTTTTAACCACTGGTATCCTTTCATGTTTCCTGAATTAGAAACTTGATATAATAAATCTTTTCCAACTCTTACTATGTTTGGTGCATCAAAACAAATCTCATGGTTAAGTAATGTTGGCTTATCTTCAATGTCTTCAAATGTGTACATGTCATCATGTAACTTTGGCTTAGGTGCTGACATCCATAAAGCACCATCTTCAAATGCTTCATACATAATGTCTTCGTATAATCTTGTTTCAAAATATCTTGCTCTTACAGGAGTAGGAGTTTCAATAAGCATATCGCCTAAAGGTAATATTAAATCTCTGGGACACCAACTGTACCAGCCTTTACTTTTCCAACCTTGGCCAATATCGTAACTTTTTTGTTCCCAATCAATAACTTTAGGCCTGTGAACTTTAATGCCCATTTTACTAAGTGCATCTGCAAGTCCATCTGCATCTTCGTTGGCCTCGTCAATTACCCATTGTGGATAAGGTCCTTCTAATTTTTCTACATCTTCTTTATTAAAATTAGCATAACTAAAACTTCTTGCTGAAATATCTGTTGCTATTCTGGAATGGTCTGCTCGACCTACAATGATTTCCTCTAAAGGGTCCCAATCATTATGTGAATTAACTATCATACATCTGTCTCCTGTGTGTATATGTTACTATTTATTTAACAATCACTTAACCAGTCCGAAATACAGACTCTGTAGTTCCCTGATACCCCTCTATTATATTCTGAATGCCTGATATCGTCCCCTAGACCAAATATCATTGTATCTGTCCACACTAGGTCTTCATTAGAACATATTGTTTCATATAAATCTCTATACTTTTCCCAATTATAATCAGGCGAAAAGTTTCGCATATACTGTACACCTAATGCCATGGAGTAATTATTTTGCATTTTTACCTCATTGAGCATACTTACGCCATCATCAACATAATCTTTAGTAAATCTAATACCCACTCTGTGATTTTCTAATGTAAAGAAAGGTTTACTTAAACTACATGTTACTTCTTTAATAGCAGGATATTTATTTAAGTCTATATGTACAAATTTACTAATTCCCCAATACGCCAGATCTAGGCACACAGGTATATCCATTACATTACAGACTTTCATTATGTGTTCAAAGTCAGGGTGTATACAACCAAAATCACTAAATGGTGCACTTATTAGTAATGCATGTAATCCTGGACCTTTTAATATACTTTCTAAATGATGTGGAGAATGTAGATTCTGAAATTGTACATGTTTGCCTAAACAGGCATGATATTGAAAGTCACCGTTCAAGACTATTATTTCTCTGTCTTTACTATGTCGTAATATAAATTGGTCAAACGTTTGACTAGTGCCTTGTGTGTAATCTGCATGTTTAAATTCGTTTAGTCCGTTAAGACTTTTTGTATCTGAATAGTTAAGCCATTCTCTCCAGACCTTTTGATATTCTTCGAGACTTACATTTTTTAAATCATCTTTATCTAAATGCCAATGGAAATCTTGTATTTCTTTATTTCTAACAGGCCTTGCTCCTCTAACTGCAGGCATTATGTATCTCCTGAAAAAAGTTTTCGTTACTCTTTCTTCTAAATGTTCCTTCTACTAAGTGAGTGTAATTGAACTCAACACTTTCTTTTGTTTGTTCTAATAATTCTTGATACTTTCCAGGGCTTAAATTTCTTATGTATTCAAATACAGTAAAAAATCCTTCTACTCTATCTAATAAAGTATCTGCTTCATTAAAATTAATTGGCCAACAATCGTCGAATGTTTTGAAATCTATATTTTTAAGTTCTTCATATATACCCTTGCATCCAAATGTAATAAAAGGTTTCTTAAAAGCCATAGGTATAAATTGTTTTTCATCTACATACCCATAACCGTAAGGTTCTCCACCAGGTGTAATTGCAATATCGCAATCTTCATACAACCAGGGACCAGGGATACCCCTGTCATCTATATTGTCCATATCTATAATATGAGGCCTACTCATTATATTTTTCATTATAGACTTCAACATGCTATCTGTAATATCCTCTTTATTAATTAATTCGTTTAAACTCGTAGACATTAATTGTATATGATAAGGATATTCCTGTTTTGTTTTTGGATCGTTTGCAATTTTGGATATATCATTTGGTCTCAAACTATAGAATCTACCGTAGGTAATATCTTCTAATCCCATAGCACTATTTTCTAACATAGTAGAAAATAATAATCTGTGTGATCTACAATTCCTTAATGTACATAAAAATTTATTTGGTATAACATTTAAATCCTGTTTTTCGTCTATAGTCTTAAAATCATTTACATCTAAGTGTACATTATTAAATTCTTCTACCTCTGACAAAAATGTCATATAATGTACTCTATCAAAATACCAAAGTTTATGTATTTTATACACATTTTTTACTCTTGATGTATGATTTGCAAAGTGTCCGAAGTAATCAGTTGTTTCCCCGGAGCCACTTAATATAATTTTAATGTTTGGGTTTGCTGACCCTAATTCTGCAAAATAAATATTAGCATCAAAGAAATAAGGTTCAGTACTAGAATAAAATAAAAATGCTAAATTAGGTAAATTTAGTGAAAGTATATGCTGTACAACTTTATCTATCTCTTTACCAAAAGGTGATAGTTCGTAATATTTACGATTTTCTATTGTGATGGGGAAACTTTGTATATCTATAGGAACCAGTGTTATATCATTGCCGTTACATTTAGATTCGTCGCCATTATTAATAATATTAATATCAAACATTTCGTTAAATGGATTATAGTTTTGCTCTAATTGTATTTGTGTTAATACATGTAGAGGTAATGGCTCACGACCAGTCCAACCATTGGCTGTATGTTGTTGTATTGTTTCATCTGTAAATTGAAACCCGTTATGTAGATAGAATATATTAATATTTTTCATAAATTGTCCTGGCGGAAAGGGAGGGATTCGAACCCTCGGTACAGTTACCCGTACTCCTCCTTAGCAGGGAGACGCTTTAAGCCACTCAGCCACCTTTCCGTTTCAAATATTTATCAAGTTATATACATACATAATTTTTTTACGATAAATATTAAAATGAGCTATGTAACAAATACATTTGATAGAATACATGTAGAACTTACAGATAAATGTAATGCTCAATGTCCTGGATGTGTTCGTAGCCATGCAGGAGGAAAATTAAATCCCATAATTAAAAACCAACAATTAGGTCTAGATTTTTTTAAAAATAGTCTTGGCATAGATTTTTGTAGTAATGTAAAACATTGGGATTTCTGCGGTACTAAAGGAGATGCTGTAAGTAATTCTGAATTATTAAATATCTTACAATTCTTATTAGATTGTAATAAGAATGTAAGAATTAAATTACATACTAATGGAGGCTTACGGAACACTAAATGGTTTACACAACTTGGAGATTTATTTAATAATCGTGATTGTGTTTGTGTGTTCGCCCTCGATGGTCTGGAAGATACCAACCACATTTACAGAAAAAATGTTAAATGGAGAAAATTATGGGAAAATATAGTAGCCTATAATAAAACAGGTGCAAAGACAAGAGCAAATTTTTTAAAATTTAAACATAATGAGCATCAAGTACCAGAAATAGAACAATTATGTAAAAGGTATAAAATAAGATTAAAAATTAAATCACCATACGGATTTAAAGAAAATAGTAATACAATAGAACCTATGCCCGTACATAATCCTGATGGCACATTTGCATATTCAATTTTTCCTAATACAGAATATGTTAATGGGAGAGAAATAAAAGATCCAAATATTATTGATACTGATTTTTACACACAAGGAAAATACGACAAGGCACATTTTTTACAAGAATTAGATAACATATCTGATGTAAGTTGTAAAATAAGTGAAGGCACTACTGCAAATCTATACATAGATAGCGACGGTGCTTTGCTTCCATGTTGCTGGATTGCTAGTGCATTAAATATGGGAGATGATCAAATGACATCTTTAATTGGAAAACGTGAAGATTTAATACCTAGTGAAAGCAATACTATTCAAAATATTTTAGAAAGTACATATTTAAGTAAGACATTAAATAAAGGAATCAAAGGGAATCTCGACACTAAAGAAAAGTACTGTATTACCTGTGTTAAAGCATGTGAGATAAATACAGGTTTTGCAAGACGATAAATAGTAGTATGCCTAAATTAAGTTTATGGAACCCGGTCAAAACTAATGACTACAATTTTACTGATAGAATAGTCGGAGAGCACCTCTATGCCGGTGGAACCGGTGTACATATACATAAATATCTAGGAGTGCATACTACTCCTGATGAAAACGATCCTACTAGACCTAGTAGTGCCGCTAATGATAGCGAAGTTTTTATACAAGACTTATTATTCCTGGAAAATAGAGACAGAAAATACGACAAAGATATTTACGAATTACGTGGACAATACAACATAGGTGATAACGACAGTTTTGATTTAACACAATTTGGTATGTTTTTAGCAAATGACACTTTATTCATGAACTTTCATATAGAAAGTATGGTAGAAGGAGTTGGAAGAAAATTGATGGCTGGTGATGTATTAGAACTACCTCATTTAAGAGATGACTTACTTTTAGGAAGTGACGAAGCCGTTAATAGATATTATGTAGTAACAGATGCGGCCAGACCTGCAGAAGGTTATGATCCTAGATGGTGGCCTCACTTGTGGAGAGTTAAATTAGGTCCTATTACAGATTCACAAGAATACAGAGATATTCTCGGTACTGGCGAAGAGGAAGAAGATTTAAGAAACTTAATTAGCACATATGCAAATGATATTAACATAAATGATAAACTTTTGGAACAAGCAGAAAAAGATGTTCCTTTTGATCCTCAATTTAGGAATACTACACATTTATACTTTGATGAGTCTGTACCTAATAAACCTAGTATTGACTTTGGTGGCGCAGATGGGCAACCTGCAAATGGATTAAGTTTAGTAGGAAGCGGTGAAACTTTTCCAGTAAGTGGAACTACTGATGGAGATTATTTCTTAAGAACAGACTTTAGTCCTAACAGATTATTTAAAAAATCCGGAACACGTTGGTTAAACGTAGGAACAGATGGTCGTAAGAGTTGGTCAGCGGCTAATAGAATACTTGCTACATTTATCAACAACGATAATATTACTAGTGACAGTGATGGCAGTGAATCTAAAGAAAAAACAAATTTAAGTAAGGTTATCAAACCTAGGACAGATAACTAATGGCGGGCAAGAATTTAGACTACTGGTATGATGAACAGATAAAACGTTATCTATTACAGATCATAAGAATTTTTTCTAATATTAAAGTTAGAGAATATACAGATTCAGGTGTAAGTTACAATCGTGTACCTGCACGATACGGTGATGCTAGTAGAATGGTGTCAAATATATTGCGTAACAATTCAGAAAACGTAATTAATAGTGCTCCGTTTGTAAGTGTTACTATACAGAGTATTCAGCCTGCAAGAGATAGAATAGCAGAGCCTTTCTTTGTTGATACTAATCAAATTGCAGAAAGAGAATATAATAAAGATACTAACACCTACTCTTCTGAACAAGGTAATTTATATTCCACACAGAGGTATATGCCGGTACCATATAATCTAACAGTAAATGTAGATGTATGGACAACTAATACAGATACTAAATTGCAAGTATTAGAACAAATATTTGTACTATTTAATCCTAGCATACAATTACAATCAAATAGTAATCCATTAGATTGGACTAGTGTATTTGAAGTTGAATTAACTGACATAGCATGGAGTAGTAGATCCATACCTGCAGGCGTAGATGAAAATTTAGATATTTCAACTTTAACATTTGCTATACCTATATGGATAAGTCCTCCTGCAAAAGTCAAAAGGCAAACGATTATACAAGAAATTATTAATAATGTACATTCTGTTTCTGACATATCAGAGCTTGGTTATAGCCAGGACTATGCAGACTTCTTTGGTGACATACAAGATACATTTGAAATAATTACTACACCAGGGGATTACAAAGTTCAGGTAATAGGTTCTAGTGCTGTACTAGTTGACCAAAAGGGTACAGAAGTTAAATGGACTGAAATTATAGAACAAGTCGGTGAAATTAGAACTACTAGTTTACTTAAATTAAATATTAGTGGTGACTCTGATAATTTACTAAATTTAGTATACGGTACTATTACAACTAACCCTGGAAGTGAAACACAATTAATTTTTAATTTAGACACTGATACATTACCTAGTAATACCCTAAGTTCTATTGATAAAATTATAGACCCTAGAGCTAATTATCCGGGAGACGGAACTATAGATGCGGCAAATAACGGACAAAGATATCTACTAACAGAAGAAATTTCTAAAACAGGATATCCTGATTGGGACGTAGACGCAGGTGAAGACGATATCATACAATACAATGGTTCAGCATGGACTGTAGTGTTTGATGCTAGTGCAAGTTCTAGTGATATACACTACATTATCAATACATTTACTACCAAACAATATAAATGGACAGGCAAAACTTGGATAAGTACATACGAAGGCGAATACAATCCAGGATTTTGGAGACTTAGTTTATAATGATTACTACAGCGGCAGGAGTATTATTCCTTGCCAAAGACACAGGAAGATGTATGTTGCAATTACGAGAAGGCAACAAACGATTTAATCATACATGGGGTTTTTGGGGAGGCATTATAGAAAAGGGAGAAACACCTTATCAATGTATTACTAGAGAATTAGATGAAGAAATTGGGTTCGTTCCAGAACTACAAAAATTAAATCCTATAGACGTATATCAAAGTAAAGATAAAAATTTCTATTATTACAGTTTTGTATATGTAGTAGACGAAGAATTCCAGCCTCCTAAACTGAATGGTGAAAGTGCCGGTTATGCCTGGGTCAATATTGGACAGTGGCCAAGACCTCTACATAATGGTGCTAAGGTTACATTGTCTTACAATAAAGGTACAGAAAAACTACACACTATACTACAAATACATTCTGAATAAATACTAGTATGAGCAAAGGCGAAATAATCGATTTTGTACTTTTGCGGATAACCACTGAACTAGACAAGTTCGAAAGAACAACTACAATTCCACATACACTACTAGAAGGTGCGATAGAAATAGACGAAATACAAGACGTTTATTATGAAAAGTTATCTCCAAAGTATCAAAAAATGTTTGATAAACTATTAAAACAGTATCACCAGAATATTGGCGAAAATATAGAATCTCTTAAAAAAGCAATGAAAAAAGACTATGCTAGAGTCATAAAGACTATGGCTACTGAACATGAAAGTTTTAAATTTCCAGAAATTATGAAATTATATAGGCCGGGAATGAATCCAATAAGAGGACTGTACTATCAAACAAGAGAGGCTACAACAAGATTTAATCCAGAACACCCGTTCCATCATTGGTTGGTAGCATTAGTTACTGATTTAGAATACAATAATATACTACTAGATGCTCTCGGTAAAGATGTAAGCAAATTAGAAAAAATTATTAAAAGATATTATTTTCCTTTAATTGAACACGGTGATGGAATACCTTTAGAATTATTTCATGCAAAACAACAACTAAAAGATTTTAGACATTACTATATGTTTTTTAGAAATATAAAGGATTGGGAGCCAGACGAATAATTAATAAATTTTTCTTATCTG
>Ga0098055_1000317_pt1 | contig 30234 bp, 36 predicted proteins | sample 17_taG_FD_75107 | JGI IMG/M metagenome (GOLD analysis project Ga0098055, IMG submission 75107) | Marine viral communities from the Subarctic Pacific Ocean - 17_ETSP_OMZ_AT15314 metaG | ecosystem: Environmental > Aquatic > Marine > Oceanic | place: Pacific Ocean | collected 2015-01-18 | reverse complement strand
TAGGTCCGGGTCAATCAGTTGTTCCAGACGTAAATTATGTTTTGCCAACTGCGGGGCAACAGCAGATAATTGCGTTCTCTCCGAATGATCCTCAAGCTATGTACACGGCTCGTGGTCCGCTATCACGCAACCTTACAACAGCCCGCTCTGGTTTCGGAATGAAGTATCTATAGGAGAAGAAGATGGCTGGTATTGGCGAATTTTTAGGGAAGGGTTTGAACTCTCTGTACGGTACTGATGCCAACGGAGACCCTACAAGAGCAGGCATGTGGGCGCAAACAGTGGGCGCTGGGTACGATTACTACGAAGCCGAGAAAAAGGCCAGGCAGGATCGTCGTGACTACGAAGATGCTTTGGCTCGTCAGCAGGCCATAACCAACCAACAGCTACAGTTGGCACAACGACGAGCCGCTGAAGAGCAGTCTCTTCGTGGCGGGATTGTGAGCCGTTCACAATTGCTTGAACAGGCCATCAACCAGGCTCGTGCGGCTATGGGAGAACTTCCAGGAGTTACCCAGGACGACATAAACCAAAATTACCAGCAAATACGTGGTATGTATCAAGACGACTTAAACGAAACAATAGACAGAGTTAGTTCAACAGGCTTTGCCGATGCGATATCAAAGGGCATGGACAGGTCAGATAGGTTCAGGGATGAGCAAAGAGACTTGTCTCGGACTTATGCTAGTGAACTCCGTAAGATGGATCAGGAGGCTTACAATGCCGCTATTAACAGAGTTGGAACTAACCAGCAAACGCTTATGGACGGGCGCAAAAACGTATACGCAGACATTGGCGCGGGATATCAGACTGGGATTGATAACCTTCGAGATGTTATGCCTACGAACGCGGGTTCAGCTTACAGTAATGCTTCGCAATCTGCGGGAGACTATCGCAGTGAAGTTGGAGAAACTGCTGAAGACAGTATGGCGGGTGAAGGAACGGCTCGTGCAAACCTTGGAAAGTATGGTGGGAACATGGACTTCCTGCTTGGCAAGGGTGATTACGAGAATCCTAACGACACTAAAATTGCGGAACAACAGCAGACAATAAATGACCTACAAGCAAGAATAGATAGGCTCGGCCTTTCCAACGGTGGTAAATAGGTAAACAAATATGGCAAAGTTTTTTACGTCAGCCAATGATGCGTTCACGAAACAAGAAGATCGCATCTATGACAAGCGCAAAAAGAACAGAGAAGACTTCTTAGCATATCGCAAGATGAAGGCTTCTATGGGAGAAGACGTAACCGCTAAAGAACTGGACGGGTTCCGTAGAAGTCTTGCTGGCGGCGACGCTTTCTTTTTACGCGACCTCCCTTCTGGCGCGATGATGAAGAAACTTGCTGACAGAAACAACGTGCTGGCTTTGAACACTCGCGGCGCAGAAGAAGCGAAAGTGATGGAAGACCGTAAAAAGGCTGACGACAGTTGGAATAGCTTTTTGGGCTACCACTCGAATGTTGATGTCACTGACGAAAAAGAACTTACAAAGTTAAAATCAGACTGGATGGCGGGCTTCCCAGACAGACAAGAAATGGCGGAGTCAATGTGGGACCGCCGCTCTAAAAACATTCCTGAACAACATTCCCAGATTAGAACAAAGGCTGTGCAAGATTACTTGGATGGCCCGTTAAAGAATGTGGAAGATGTCGCTACTGCCGAACAAATAATGGACGCTAATAACGTAGCGGATTGGAAGAAAAAATTAATTACGATAGAAATCCAAAGGAAGCAAGACGAAAAAACAGCCGTAGCCGTAGCCGACGCAAACAAGCTGGTAGTGGGTTACAGTGGCGAAAAACTAAGACACATGGACGAAAATCAGATAGGTAACTTGGCTTCAGAGATAATTGCTGGGTCAAAGTATAACCTTGCGACAACTAGCACCGAATATAAAACATTACATGCAAGCATTGTAGCGTCTCTCACAACAAGGCAATCTCAAGCAAACTCCGCAAAAGTAGAGGTAGACGAAAGAGAGTTCAGCACTCACATTCTTTCAAAGGATAGTGAGTTTGCAAAAACTGTGGCGGCAAAAGGGTACGACGACGCAGATGTTCTTCAAGCCTACAACATGGCTCGTGAAACTTATGACCTACCTACTGCCGCCAATGCCCAAGACCCAGAGTACCTGAAGTGGGTAGAAGCCGCAGAGAGAGCTATAGGCACTCAGTACCAGATAGAGTGGGACGCAGAGCAAGTTAAGATAGAAACAAAAGTTGAAGCGGCACTTGCCGCCGCTAAAACACGGGTGGATACACTCGCTGGCATGCCTGAGTTTGCAGAAGGCGGCGCAGGGTTTGCCACAATGACAGCAGTCTCTCAAAATTACGTTATGGTTAAAGATGCCTTTGGTGTTGCGAGTGCATTGAAAGCCAGATTTGGAGAGGAAAAATTGGCGAGCGGAACCGTAGACGATGCTCGTGAAATGCTGAACTTCCTTGTGGCTTCTGGCATGGTAAAGACAACTGTCGCATTTAAAGCAGAGCAAAGAGCCGAGTTGACTACCAACGCTATCCCGCCAGGCTCAGACTTGGAAGTTTGGTATTCTAATGAAGAAGAAGAATACGACAAGCAGTTTGCGGATGAAGTTGAAATAACCTTCTCTACCTTATTGAAGTTTGGAGACAGCCCAGAAGAAGTCCTTGCTCAAAAACAACTGCTAATAGATGATATGGTAACTCAGCTTGATTTAGACTTACGTAAGACTTTGCAAAGCAAAGGAGCTTTCAGAGGCTTAACCGAGTCTGAGATAACTACTAAGCATAACGAGATAGCAGATAGAGTTCTTGAAAATGTTAGTAAGATACTTGCTGACCCCAAGAACAGCACGGGTCGTCCTTCAATTATTAAACACCCAACACTTGAGTTGTTTGGAAGTAGCACTAATACATACAAAGCTAAAAACGGTTCAGATCAATTCAAAGACACTAATGGCGAGCCTCTAGTAGTGGGTAAGTTCTACAAATACGACCAGAAGACTGGCTCGCTTACTCCTGTCTCTCAGGGTGCTGTTAGAAATCTACCGCCGCTTACTCCGAACCCTAACAGTCCGACAGGCTTTAACCCGTCGGCTCGGATGCGGACGGCTTTTGCAAGGATCACCAACAAGACAGACATGGTATTCGGGTTCACCCCTGACCCAACTATTGGGATCAGACCCAACGGCCCATTCGACACGCCAGCCGATTGGCTTAGTAGTGTAGTCATGCAAATGGCACAATCCTATAGAGACCAAGGAACGGCGATTTCTGATCGGGCTTTCTACGATATGCTTGGTGCGCCAGGTGCGTCTTCGTATGGGTTAGCCTCCTCCAACTTTAGCGATGACCCCAATAAGTAGTAGGGACGACTACTAAAAAAAATAGCGATACTCTTGGTCTTAGTAACAACCACTGAGAAAACTGGAGTATCGCAGTGCCATACGTACACAAAGGCAAAGGTCTTGATGGCCGAAGAACCACCCCTACCGATGATTCAAGCTACACAGCTAGTGATTATGCATCTAACCTAACATCAGAAACTGCGAAGAATCTTCTCAGCGATAACAGGTTCTTAAAGGATTTGTATGACTACTACGGAGAAAGAGACGGCAAGTCTTTCCGTGGTGCAGATGAGGTCGTTGAGTATTACCTAAACGATAGACGGTGGAGAAACAACAACAGTATATCTATCGGTAAAGACGTTTACGACGCATACAATTCTTCAGACTCCCAGACCAAACGACTAGCTAGAATACAGCAAGTGTACGACAAACTACCTTTTGGGGTAGACGGCGCGGCAGAAGCTGTCTTTGAAACTGGCGCGGCAATGTTAGCTGACCCGCTGAACCTTATTGGTTTCGGCGCTGGTGGACAGGCGGCTCGTTTAGCCGCTGGAACTGCGGCCAAGGGTTTAACCAAATCTCAGATTTCTCAGAAAGCTATGGGGGCCGCTATAAAGAGCGGTGCAACAGGAGAGGCTGTAGCTAGTGGTATAACTGAAGGCATTGCCGACATCGGCATACAGAACAGAAACGTAGGTCTTGGGTTGCAAGAAGACGTTAGTTTGCTACGTGCGGGTGGCGCGGCTCTAGGCGGCGCGGTAACAGGCGGCGCACTTGGCGGCGCATTTGGTCTAGGCGGTGCAGTTACTCCTAACATACCAGGCGCGAGCAAAGTTCCTTTTCTCGGCAAGATGCTTTCAGACACGAACGCCAGAAAAGCTGGAAAGCAGGGCATTACTCAGTTAGACGACGAAGGCATAAAACAGCTTAGTGATAAGGTCGGTTCAAATCTAAACCGAAACTCCATTACTCGCGGTATGGCTGACCGTGCGGCAAACGCGGCTGGCAGGGTAACGCCAGAGGGCAACTTACAACTCAAGCCTACGCCTCGCACAAACATGCTTGAAGACGAAAACCCTCCCATCGACTTCAACGAAGCTGGTGAAGGGGAAGTCTTAGCCACCCTGAAAGCCAAGACAGAAGAAGAACTGGACAGCCAGCGCAAAGACCGCCAGTCCCTAATTGATGAGGGAGACGCAGAGGGCGCTGAGAAGGCAGAACGCGGTCCTATAAATACAGCACAGCGCAAGCTTCAGCGCATAGACTTCGTAAGTAGGTGGCCTCAAACGCGAGAGCAAAACCAAATTGCGATAGAAGCTGAGACAGCCAAGCTACAAGCGGCAGGACAAACAACAAGCCCTGAGCTTGAGCGTTTGCAAAAGGCTCAACGCGATGGAGAAAACGGCTACCAAGACTTTGTTGGTAGAGCGCGGAGCCAACTCAGCGCTGGCGACAGCATGGCCGCTTCAAGAATTGACGACATCTTTGACCAGCCAAATGAGCTACTTGACCGCGCTATAGACGGAGAAGGGTTCACAGTAAGCCCTGCAACAGAAACTCCTGCGGCTCGTGTAGAACTTGATGAGCCTCAAGGAGCAGACGTAGAGGGACAGCAGTTCCGTCCTACACCAAATGAAGAAACGGTTGCTGACGCGGCAAGTCCTGTAGCTGAAGAAGCCGCCCCAGAAGCGGACGTAACATTGTCTGCACAAGAGCGTTTGGATCAGAACAATCAGCGGCTTGACGGGCGCAAGAAGGGAAGCATTGCCTACGAACGTAAGCGCCTTGAGCGTGAGATGGCTAACATGCCTGAAACTCTTGAGGATGGCTCGCCTAATCCAGAACTTTTGACTCTGCAAAAAAGAGTGGCAGACATAGACAACGAAGCTGTCGCGCTAAAAGAAGAGCAACAAAGTCTTACCAACCAAATAGCTGAAGAGCAAAAGCAATCTACAGATGCGGTTACTAACCCTAATCAAGAGCCTGTCTCTACTCCAGAAGGAACGGCAGAAGCTAGTGCTGAAACTGCGCCGACACCAGCACCAGAGCCTGTTGTTGATGTCGAGACACAGATCAACGAGTTTATAGACACAGAGTTTTCTCCTACGCTTTCTAATATCCGCAGAGAGTTCAACAGCCTCGGCCTACCTAAAGCAAAGTCTTCGGCAATAATCGGGGCCATGCCAAAGGGCAAAGGCACAGAAGCTGTCGAAGCTCGTCGAGCTATATTCAGAGACACCGTGAACATCATTCGTGGTGAGCAGGAATGGAACTCTATATTAACCAGAACTCAAAGTGATAATGGCATCGGAGATGAGTTGTTCGACGAAGCAATTGCTGACGCTTTGATTGAGTCAATCGTCGGTGACGCTATTCAACCGCAAGCAAAGCAGGCACACCGAGAGTGGCGCAACCGCTCAGTTGGTCGGTACGCAATGGACTTGGAAAACGAGTTCATGGGTCTTGCGACTATTGAAGATATGCTAGAAGTGGTGAAGAACCGTCATGGTGAAGGAGAGTTCTATAATTTAGTATCTGAGTTCTGGGCTAACGCACAGAAAGGTATATTGCCTTCTCCAGACGACGGGGATTTCATGCCTCGTTTTGTGCAAGAGCAAATTGCCACCCTGCCTAAAGAGATGCAGACAGAGTGGACTGGCTTTAAGGAAGCTTCTATTCGCAACCTTATGAAGTCTGGCAAGTTGAACAGGGAGACAGCTATAAAGCTAGTCCGTACTCAAGCAGATGCAATGCTTGACAGGTTCTTGCAACAACAAAAGTACATGGCTACCGACCCTATGGGCAACCAGTACAGTGTGCGTCAGTTGGCTACACGTACAACCAGCGCGATAGACATAGACGAGAAAGCAATTAAGGAAGGCCACGGCGAACACATTGGCCGTGTTCAGCAAAACCTTAGAAACGTGACCATGGGTAATGGTCGTGCAGGCTCTGGTCGTGATGTAAGCGACAAGACTATTGGCCGTGTGCAATCTTTCCTACGGCAGTCTCCTCAAGGGTATGGCGGAAAAACATTTACCAAGATACGCACCGTCCGTGATGGAAAGACATTTATCTATGACTCTTCAGAAAGTGCGAACAGGCTTAATGAAGAGGCCATGATTGAACGCAACAAGTCTTTTGCCAGAGCTAAAGATGAGGTTCTTCGTGACCGCAGTATAGAAGCGGCAGAACGTGCTAAAGACGAAGGTCGTAACAACGTACTAGACCCTCGTGACTTAGAAGAAATCCAAAACGAAATCCGTTTGGCAGAAGGCGCAGTCAGTCGAGCGCAAAAAAGTTTCGACCAAGCAGTGAACGACGGGGTTCCAAGCGAAGACCCTGCTCTCGCAGAGGCGGTCAGAGAAGGACGAGACGTTCCCAATGAAGGCGAGGCAGACGCTTCATCAAAACTAAAAGCCGCGCAAGCCCGTTTAACAGAAGCTCTGGGCAGAGCCAAAGCTGTTACTGGTGGGGATGCTACTAACCCAGACATTATCAAGTCAGACTTAAAAAACCTTTACGATCCGCTTGTGTACACCGACAAAGGTACAGTGGTTGCGAACAGAGTTGAAAAATCCAGAGCTACTGGGCTACGTCGTTACTACGAGATAGAAGCTCGGATAGCTGGCATCCATCAGGACTTGAAGCGAGCCGAGAGAAAGGGCGACGCGCAAGCCGCCGTTGCTTTGAAGCAGGAACGGGCAAAGCTTAACAAGCGTAAGTCAGAGATGTTGAACACCATGTCTCCATCTGACAAAAAGCGCATCAAGGCAGACGATACAAACGCGGCTGTACAAGCTCTTGGTCGATTGAAAAGAGAGTTACGTAAAACAGAAGCAAGCGACTTGGAGACTAAATCTCAGGTTCCTGAGAGCGAGTTGATTCGTGAAGCAGAGGACGTATTCAACGTACAGCTTACAGAGGAAGAGCTTTCTAGGGCAGAGTATTACGCCAACATAGAAGAGCTTGCTGAATTGTCTTATCAAGAGATGCAAGGTGAGCTTGCTCACTTACAAGAGCATAGCGCTGGTATGCCGAAAGAAGAGGTGCGGGCTTCTGCTAAACAAATTGTTTCAAACGCACAAGAGAAGGTACAGTCAACGAAGCCAGACTCTCGACCAAAGGGTGAGCCAGAAGCGCACATTGTCCAAATTGGCAAACGTGCTTACAACATGGCAAAGGATGTCCAGTACCAGAAGATAGATGGAGGCTCTACCAAGTTTTTTGTGAACGGTAAAGAGCTTGGTTCTATCCGCGAGTTCTCTGATGAGAATGGTGTAAAGGTATTCCAGATCATACGTCGAAACGGAGATAAAGTTTCTTCCGACATGGCTATGTCAAGAACAGAGCTTTACAAGAAGATAGCTCAAGCATCAAAGAAAGAACTTGATGAAGTTCTTTCTTTGGGTAACGTGCCTGAAGAGCGTTCAATCGCTACGTCGCCAACAGAAATACCTGATTATCATAACACTCAGCGTTACGCCGACGTAGAAGATGCGCCTTTGCAGACTCAATCATCTGACCCAATCACAGTAGCTGACGACGTAAAGCCTCAAGACAGAGGCGTTAAGCAAGAGTCTATGCCTGACGGTAAGTTGGTTTCTATACAAATCATTGATCCAAAACACCCAGACTTCGGTAAGAACAAGGGTGTCAGAGTAATCAACCAAAATAGCAAAAAAGGTTCTGCTCCTCAGACCTCATCTTCTCAATTGTCAGGTGGTCTAAAGCCTAACCAATACGTAGTTGGCTCCGTGAACTCTATGGACGCACAGGGTTCGCCAATCAAGTCTGGTTCAGTGGCCGCCGCAAAAACATTCCGACCACTAAACCCAGACGAAGACTTCATCTCTCTTGATGGACAGCGGTTGACAGGCCGACAAGCTGGCGAAACAGAATCTTTGATATCTGCTGAAGATGCGGCGTTACCAAGCTCACCTCGCGCTCGTGAGAACAGGGCAGTGAACGTAAACGAACTGGATAACATACCTCTTAACAGAGAAACCATGTCTCCAGAGCTAAACCAATCTGGACTTCCAGACAGTATAAAAACTGCTGGAGATTTACAGCGGTTCATTGCTGACATGGAAGATGTGGAGTGGAACAAGTTTGATACAATAGAACAGTTTGATCAGTTCGTTGCGTCTTTACGTGCTGGGTACGAGACACTGGCTACATACGCACCTAATGGTGTGAAGTTGCCAAACCAAAAGCGCTCTCAGTCTTACAAGCAACTCGGTCAAATCCTCTCTGGCAAAGACCAGAAAGAGATTTCAGAGATACTTAGTGTCTTCAACCTTATTGCTGGCTCAGAAAACAGGCAGTCTGCGATGCTTGAAAGCGCCATGCCTGTCTTTGACTCTTCAAAGACATACGGGTTCAAGCAACCAGGCCGTCACATGTCTAAGGACAAGCAAAGCAACTCAGTCCTTATTGGCACTTCTAACAAGCAAACAGACGCTATGAACTTCGCCCACGAGATGGCTCACTGGGCGTACCAAAATATGCTTACTCCATCAGAGCGTTTAGAGTTCTGGGACATAGCTAGAGGCTACATGACTTCAAACGGCGCAGACTCTGCGGCTCTGAAGAAGCGTCTGCCTGGCATAAGCTCAGGGGAAATACGTAGCCCATCAGAATTTTTTGCTAACCAGTTCGCTATATACGTAGCCAACCGTCGTCAAAGCGTACAGGGAAGTCTCCTTGAGCGTCTGTTCAAAGACGTTGGAAGGAAGGCAGAGAGTCTTGTGCGGCGACTACTGGGTATGGACAACCCTCTCGACGAACAACTGGTCGATATGTTTGAACGCATAATGCCTGATCCTAAAGTTTCTGTAGACGGAGTGTCTGCTGGTCGCCCACTAAAGAACCAGTTTGAACAGATACTTGTCTCTTCCAATGGCAAAAAGTCTGGCGCGGCTCGAATGGCCGCTCAACAGTTGCATGATTTGCGAGAAGTCCAGATTGAAATTGAGGAAGCTTTGCGTGTAGGTGGAGCTATAGGGTATGACGCCCGCATTATGGCAGACGTACTTGAACGAGCTTCTAAAAAAATCTACGGAAAGTTTGGAGGCAGACCAGGCCAGCGTTCGCACAGCACAAGAACAGACATAAACGGCAACTCAGTTGAGGGTGGAAAGCGTGTGACCATGCTTGACAGCTACGACAAGGGTGGCTCGCCTGTCTATAATGCGGGTGCGGAGGATATCGTTCTGCCTAATGGCAAGACCGTAAAACCGTTTAAGTACATGTCTAGTCGTATCGCTCGTGGTCGGATGCTAGGCATGTCCTACAAAATCATGCGTATGCTAAATGACGCAGACTTTACAAACGCACTGTCAAAGATAGAATCTTCTGATCTGACTGGAAAAGAATTAGATGATGAGTTGTCTCGTCTAATAGCAACCCAGCAAGATGGCGGCATGATGACTATCTCAGACGAAGTTGCCGCTTTCTCCAGCGACAACAGTGGCACACTAGCAAGCTCGTTTGAGGCTGAAGCATCTATCCTTAAAGCTATTTCAGAAAAGACTGACTCGGACGGTAAGCTTTCTGCCTTAATGGTTCAGCAAGCTAACGATATGATTGTCGCTCTGGACATGGGCATTGATGAGTTCGTGCGTATATACAACACTAACTTCCGTAGCACAAATGGAGTTGCTCCCAACATAACTAAGGCTGGGCAAGTCTATAAGAGTGGAAACAAGACTACGCAAAAGTATGTCAAGCGTGTTGAACAGAAGTCAAAAGACTTAGCTCTTAAAGTAGCTAACGCAATCGACACGGCAGAAGATCAAGTGTTTGGTCAAGCCAGTGCTATAGAGTCAGACCCAGTTATATCTCGTGACATAAAAGCCATGAGCAACAAAGAGGTGATGGCACGTATCAATGACATAAAGGGAGCGGACACTCCTGAAATGCGTGAAATGAAGCAAGAGTTATATCATCGTGTAACAGCTTCTTTGGACGACCCTGATATTGCGTATGAGCTTACACCGACAACAGCTAAGTTTCTCTCTGATATTATGAAGCTGGCTGGTGATATGCCTGCTGAAAAACAATTTGCTATTGATACGTTCTACAAGGCGATTGATATAGGCGACTACGAACTAGGCGAGAACGCAATAAGATATCTTAGTCAGCTACGTTCAGAGCCTGGCGAGGGTCTTCCTGTTCGTCACAGCTTAGTAGGTCGAGCTATTGATATCGAGGCTGGACAACGCACCAAGGCAGACCAGCACAACGGAGTTCCTGGCGATGCCCCTGCCGCTATCAAAGAAGTTCTAACTAAGCTAACTCACAGAGACAAGAAGGTTGAGTACACTTCTCGGACAATGCTCTACAGAATGTTGAACCTTATGGGTAGAACAGCTACAGAGCTAGTAAGAGACAAGACTACATTTATGACAGGTGAAGACCTGTTCAAGTTGTCTGGTGAGCCAATGCCAGTGGGGTCTAAAGCGGTCTTCGCAGAGAGTGCAACTCTTAGCGGGGAGCCTTTTAACGCAACTCGCAAACAGTTGCGTCAATTTGCAATAGGAATAACAAGTGGAAATTCTGACCCTGTAGATGTCATGCATGAAATAGGCCACATGGTAAGTCGTGCAACTTTCGACGACGTAGACAGAGACCACATGATAAGTGGATTTGTCCAAGCAGTGGAAAGTGGAGACAAAGTCGCGCTTGAAATCCAGTCACGGTACGGAAAGATAGAGGGCTACTCAGAAAAAGACATAGCCGAAGAATGGTTTGTTGAGGGCTGGGGCCAGTGGATGGCTAAGAAAGTAGCCAAAGGCGATATCTATAACATACGGTTTGGTGACGGCAACGTGTCAGAACTTACCGTAAAGGGCTATTTGTCACAGCTTGCTGATAGACTTTACGAGTCAACTGCTTACGTATTAAATGGTCTTATTGGTCGCAAGACAATACGACAGCAATACCGTCAGATGCTTTATCACGGTGACATGTTCTCAAGTAAGCGTTCATCATCTCCTATCAAGACAGTGGTCAACGCTAATCAGTTCCCTGCTGTGAACCATTCTATGGCTCGCTCTTATGTGCAACAAGTTGTTAAGGGACTGAGCAATGAGAAGAAACTTATGCTCAGGGAGTTCCTTGGCGCAGGACCAGACGAGGACTTAGCTGACTACGTAGAGTTTCATGGTACTCCAGTGTTGGATCAGTTTGATCGGGTGAGAAACCCAGACGCTTACCTCATTCCTTCAGATGACGGTATGTTTGGGCCAGGCGTATACACTACTAAGAACCAAGACTACGCTGGTGGGTACGCGGATCGTACAGCCCCTGACGCCTATCGGAACATGGCTAGAGGTCTTGAAGGTGAGAAGGCTGAGACCGCTGAAAACATTATTAAGCAGATCGAAATCTTGGAAGAGCAATTCCAAGACGCTCAACTGTTGGACGGACCAGAGAGCTACACAAGAGCCGCGCACTTCTCTGCAAAACTAGAAGCGGCAACAGAAGCCTTCGCAAGATTGACTAACAACAAGAAATCTCCTGGCGTTCTGCCGATGTTTGTTCGGAAGAAAAACCATATAGACCTACGTACAAACAAACGGTTTGACTTCGCTTCAGGCGAGCCATCAGACGTTAGCTCAATGCTGGCTTCTGCTCAAAGGCGCGGCTACATTAATCAGTCACAAGCAGAAGATATTGCAAACTTCATGGGTGGCGATGGTATTAGTGGTGATGAGTTCTACGACATTATGGTTTCTGCGATGGGTGACAAGAACGCTGATGGGTTCCGTTACATTAAGCCAGATTTAGAGCCAGAAGGTAGAGCAAACTTCTCCCGTTTTCTGAGGGACGAGGGCTACGAAGGCATCATATCCAACAGCTTGCCTGGCACGAACTTTGAAGAAACAATCACCTTTAACCCTAACCACATGAAGCATATCGAAGCTGACTTCTATGACAGTGATCGTCGTGGCATGTACTACAGCGTACTAGGCGACGAAGGTACATCTGGTTTGGCAGGCGATGCGGTTCAGGCTATGGCTATACGCGAAAAGCCTATAGACCTAAACGACATGGTGGGCGTTGCAAGGCAACTGCAAGAAGCGGGCATGCCTGACCTACTGAACCCAATGCGTCGAATGGTTCGCAAGGAAATGCCGACAGAGGGAGATGTTGAGACAGTCAAGAAGACATCTACTGTATTCAGTTATTTCAGAGAGAACAGTCAAAAGCTAAGAGAGTCTGGTGCGGCCTGGCTGGGTGATTTCATAAAGCCCGCAGGAGGAACTGGCATATACGGGCGTCACGACGTAGACCTGAGCGACAAAGTTATGCCAATAATGAACGCTCTGAAACAACTTCCAGACAATAAGAACTGGGCTACTAGGTGGTCTCGTAAGTCTCTGGCGTTTTTGCCAGACAAGTACACTGGTTCAATTGGCCTCCAAGAGATGCCTGCCTCTCACAAAAGAATACTCGGCGCTATACGTCGTGGAGAGTCAGAGGTTCGTAAGTTAGATGCACAAGAACAGACTGCCGCTCGTCTTATCATATCTGAGTTTGAAGCAGAGCGTGTGCGTATGACAGACTTGGGCATACCTGTTGGCGACAGCCGTCGTGGTGCTGGAGACTACTACGTTCCTCAGCAATGGGATGTAGAGTTGATACGTCAAAATCCTTCTAAGGCGAAGAAAGCTTTTGCTCAGTTCTTCTACGAAGAAAGCAGACGACCTGACTTTGAGGACATTTCCTTAGATGCTAACGCCGCGCACAATAAGTCTGAAGACTTTATCAACGGTCTGATTGATAGTGACGGAGAGATATACGGTGATGATGTTCTACGTCGTGCTGTTGGAGACCCGTTCTTTAACAGGGTGATCAACCTGAACCCAGAGCAGTACAACTTTATGGACGACTTCTTGGTGAACGACTTAGAGGGATTGATTGCTAAATACTTTGATAGCACTACAAGGAAGATAGCATTGACTGATCGCTTGGGCGTTGCTGGTCATGGGTTCTCTGCTTACATGAATGTAGCTAAGGATGGTGTGAACGGTGCGATTAAGACACTCAAGTCTAGCAAGAAAGTAGTTTACAGATATCGTCAGTACCAAGAGGAAGCACCTGTCGAACAGATGTTAGTTCCTGCGATTAAGATAAGCGAGGAAGAAACAGGTACGGTGTTAAAGGCGATTAAGACAATGCTTCAGGAGGGTAAGGGCGTTGACGAAGCAAAGCGTATGTTGCTTTCTCATTACGACCCAATCGACCAAGCCGACCCACAACTTGCTGTGCGAGTAGATGCTATTGTGAACGGACTAAAAGATTTCCCTGAAGGAAAGATAACCGCTAACACAGCAAAACTTGCCGAACAGATGATGGACGTTATGAACAAGCGCCCTCTTGTGAAATTCAGCGAGGCTGAGTTCGCCTACAGAACATCTAGGACTGTCAAGGCTTTCAACTCTATAACACTACTTGCTTTCACCACGCTTACATCTTTGGGTGATAAGGCTTTGCCGCTTGTACGTTCTGGAAACTTCAAGGCTTGGGCGGCGGCAAACAAGAAGTGGTACTCTGATCCAGAGTATCGGAACGCGGCAAAGAGTATTGGCACTGGCATCGAAAATCTAATGCATGACCGCATGGTTCAGATGGCTGGTGAAGGCTCTCAGAAACTACAAAACAGCTTCTTCAACTTTACGTTGCTAACTCCTTGGACAAACATGAACAGGGAGATAGCTAGTCTTGTAGGGTTTGAGGCATTTAAGTCAGAGATTGCTAGAGCAAGAAAGCTCAAAGCTTCAGGAAAGGAACTGAGCAAGTCATACAAAACAGCAGAGCGTTTCTTAAAACGATACGGCATGACTGGAGAAGGTGCGGAAGTAGACTTCTTATCGGCAGATGCTCCTGAACTTACTGACATCAAGTCTTCTGACATGCTTGAGAACAAGCAGTTGCGTTACGGATTGATGAGGTTCACTAACGAAGCAATCTTTACACCCAACCCTAACGACATTCCTTTGTTCTTCCAAACACCTTGGGGTTCAATGATCTTCCAACTCAAGAGCTTCCAGCTAATGATGGCTCGTATGGGTAAGTACACGATTGACGAATGGCGAGAGGGTAACAGAGCGCCACTCGCATACCTTGCGACTGCTGGTGTTGGTATGGGCTGGGCGAGTGCGGCGGCGAAAGACCACGTTCAGGCGAGAGGCGGCGAAGACGGGGAGAGCCGCGAGCTAAGAGAGCGTCGTGTTACTGATACTGTGTTCGGTCCTGTAGCCAGAGCTATAGGAGTTGAAGAAGACAGCATGACCGACGAAATAGCTGGCAATTATGTCGATGGTCTGATGGCTATCGGTGGATTGGGACTCTTCGGTGAGCTTCTTTACAACACTGCCGAGCAAGCAGACAACGGTGCTTTCGGTAAGTTGCGTACCTTTAGTGCTGTACTAGGCCCATCAGTAGGCACGGCAGAAGATGCGTATGATGTGTTCGTAGGTGGTCCGCTTGGACTAGGTGAGGAGAAAGCTGGTCGTCGTCGTGAAGCAGTACGATCAATAGTCGGGCGCATACCTGTAGCTGGAGGAATACGATCCTTCAAAGAAGGTATAGTCGATACAGTAGCTGGTGAAGCTGGCTCTGGAGGGAAGAAGAAGAAACAAGCCAGTAAGTTTGGTGGCAATAGCTTTAGCAGTAATAAGGGGTTCGGTAAGGAAGGGTTCTAATGTTCAAGGCAATACTCCTTATCTGCGTCATCGGGGACAATAGCAACTGCATTGAACTCCATGACCAGAGAGGCCCATACGAAACTGAAAAGAGATGCGTTGCTCGTATCTATGAGATGGGGCCGTTCGTCCACGAGTATATGAGAGGGTATCATCCCGTATCTTATAAGTGTGTGCGACTTGGCAAGGGGAGGCTAACTTGAGTGACATACTACTAAGGCACAAAGTCGGGCCACGTATAATGATGATGGTTATGACTGCTATGTACATTCGTGTAATTGAGTGGGGAATTTCACTCGAAGACATTAGTACACAGCAAAGCGCAATGATATCTGTCGTTAGTGGAAGCATGACAGGAGCGTTTGCAGTCTGGCTTGGAAGCGAAAAAAAGTGAAGGGACACTTTAAGAAATACCTAGAGCAAGAAAGATGCCCAAGGTGTTTGTGTTCCATGAACGCTGTTGAAGTCCACGGCCACAGCCAATGCAGTGTATGTGGCTTTTACGTAGTCGAATGTTGTAACGGAGAGAAAGATGCTGACTGCACTGATAGGCCCACTAGCAAATCTAGCGGGGACATTTCTTCAGACGAAGGTCGATAAGCAAAAAGCTAAGTCTACTGTAGCTATAGCAGAAGCCACAGCGAAAGCGAAAGTGATGGAAACTGCCGCTACCCACGACAGTAAGTGGGAGCTTCTCATGGCACAGGGTACACAGGGTTCGTGGAAAGACGAACTCGTAACTATTGTAGTGCTGGTCCCATGTATACTGGTCTTCATACCTGGCATGGAGGAAGTAGTTAAGTCTGGGTTTGACCGCCTCAATGAATTACCAGACTGGTACACGAACTTGCTTATGATTGTGTGTACAGCCGCTGTGGGCATACGTGGATTAGACAAATGGAGAAAGAAATGACATACGCATTATCAGCTAAAAGTTTAGACAAGTTAGTAGGCGTAGACCAACGACTGGTTGATGTAGTCTGCCGAGCTATTGAGCTTACCGACGTAGACTTTGGAGTCATCTGTGGCATGAGAACTGAAGAAGAGCAGAAGGAACTGTTCGACAAAGGCGCATCGCAGACTATGAAGTCAAAGCATCTTGAGGGCAAAGCTGTAGACCTGTTGGCCTACGTAGGTGGCAGACATACATGGGAACTCAACGTCTATGATGAGGTAGCTGACGCTATTAAGAAGGCGGCAAAAGAACTTGGTGTCAAAATTAGATGGGGTGCGGCGTGGCACGTACACGACATTGCCGAGTTTGATGGGACGATGGAATGGGCCATGACAAGTTATATTGATCTAAGGAGATCAGAGGGTAAACGTCCTTTTATTGATGCTCCTCACTTTGAAATATGGGGTGACTAATGTACGCAAAAACAATTCTAGGTATCAGGTCAGCGGGAAACGTCAAGAAGTCTGAGCGCCCTACTAACTATGCAAAGGGTGGTAGGAAAGGGAACATGATGTCAGAGCCATGCCCTTGTGTACTTAAAAAGAAGGGGAAGAAGTAATGGCTCGCAAAGCCCCCAAGAAGCCAGCGAAGAAAGACGCTTGCTACGCGAAGGTCAAGTCTCGCTACAAGGTTTGGCCAAGTGCTTATGCTTCAGGTGCTTTGGTAAAGTGCCGCAAGGTTGGTGCAAAGAACTGGGGCAACAGTAAAAAGAGTGGGAAGAAAAAGTAATGGACGCCAAAACGAAGCAAGAACTTTACAGGGAAGCGGCAAAAAGTTTTGGAAACCCTAGCGAAAGACTTAGCAACAACAGGTCTATGCACATAGCCCGTTACGTTAGTAGGTCTCCAAGCCAAAAGAGAACAACAACCCCTGTGAAAAAGAAAAATTAGATTGAGGCTAATGTTATCGAACCGATCAGTACAGCTATTGCCGCTTTCGGAGCGATAAAGGCGGGCGTTGCCGCAGGCAAAGAAGTCACGTCTTTAGCAAAAGAAATAGGTACGCTTTGGGGTTCTATTGATGAGATAAACAAAGAACATAACAAGAAGAAATCCTCTGTGTTCAGGACTGTAGAAGAGGAGGCTCTGACTACGTTCATGGACAAGAAGAAAGCTCAGGACTTAGAAGACAACCTGAGACAAATAATAATCTACTCCCGTGGTCCGAACGCATGGCAAGAGTTGTTGAAGTTAAGGGTAGAAATTAAAAAGAAAAGGTTGCAAGAAGCAAAGGCGGCAAAGAAAAAAAGAGACGACATGATAGAGGTCGTCCTTATCTCTGTGCTTTTGATCCTCGGTCTTTTCGGCCTAGCTTTACTGGCTTACTTTTTATTAGGGTTGAAAAATGGCTTCAAATAGTGACGGTTTAAGGAAGTGGTTTAGCCGCAACGGTGGCAAAGGCTGGATTGATTGCAAGACAGGCAAGGCTTGCGGTAGGCAGAAGGGTGAGAAACGTAAGGGATACCCAGCGTGTCGCCCTACTAAGGCTCAATGCAATTCATCTTCTAAGAAAAAGACAGGGCCATCTAGGATAAGCTGGAAGAAATCCACCAAGAAGTGACTGCTTGAGTTAGCTTCTGCTCCCCCCAGTCTCGGTTGTCCAAAACCAAATCACTGTTCAAAGACGTAAGGTCCAAACCCTCAGACGAGTGGCCCCCTTCTTTCTCTGCGTTTCGCGTTAGCACGATCACCTGGCCGCTCAATGTTTTCACCATCTCGTACTCGTTCGGAAACCTCATGTCGTCTACCACTACGTTGTTGTTCAAATTCAGGTTCTCTTCTACGATCTTTCTCCACCTGTTCAGCCATAAGTTTTCGCTGATCAGCGAACGTCCCCAATCCGTTCCAAGACTTTGCATCGCCCATCTCGGTGTCTCCCCATCAAGTAAATCACACGGCTCCTCTTTCAGATGCCCTTCAATGTGACGATCATCAAGACCTAAAGTTCTCATCATATCCTTTATCGGTTTAGCAAACTTAACTTTAACAAAGTTATGATTAGCGCAAAGGCTGTCCGCGGCTAATGTCTTGCCAGAGCCAAGCCTTCCTGCAATACCAATTAGTCTAGGTCTCATCTACTTCCTCCATCTTCGCGTCCAGAAGCTTAACTTGTAAGTGACGAAGTTTATCAATTGCCCTGCGCCGTTCACCCAGTAAATATTCTTGTTCTTCTGGGTCCATCTGTTCAAGTTGCCATTCAACATCCTTTATACGGTCACGTATCTGTGTGATGTTGTGTTCCATCTCAAGTACCTTCTTGCTCATTTTTGTACTCCGCTTGCTGTATTAACTCTTTAAGTCTTAGGTTTAACTCTGCTTCCTTCTTCTTTCTATGCTCACCCTTTGGCAAGTAAAGAACATCGGACGCTTCGACGCATAACTTTTTGAACCTCTGTGTGATCCAATGGTCACTACATCTGACTATAGCAGGGGGTACTGGCCCCTGCCATCCACTACGTTTTGGCATGTGGTTCGTACCTTACCCAGTTCTTACACACATCTACACAACCTTTTGAACAAGTCCAATCCGCACTACTAAGAGACGACGTAGCGTTCCCACAAGTCCTCATGGTTTTCTCAGGCTCTTTACCTTGCCAGCAAGCATCTCTCTTGAAGCAACCTCTGCATCTCCAGTCAGCCTCGTCGTGAGAAATTTTCGTACCGTGACCAAGGATGATGTTCTCTACCTTCTGCTTCAAAGAGTTGTAGTAGAAGATTTCAAAGTCCACCCACTCGTGGTGGTAATCAGATGTGTTCTTGTTGTAGGAAACAAGCACTGCCTTCTCTATGTTGGACAGTCCCATCATGTATTGCATCTGGGCGTAGTACATAGGGTGGCTATACTTAACACCCTTCTTAGAAAACTCTTTGAACTTGGCGTCGTTCATTGATTTAATCTCAACGATAGCCATACCATCTTCGGTTTCCATGATACCGTCAGCGTTGCCCATAGCGTTGCCGTGGTAATCAGTGTACCTCCACTGCTTTCCAGTCAGGGGGTCTTTCTCCATAACATGCACACCAGCTTTTGCCATGTCGGATATAACTATGTACTCAATCCTGTGACCGTCTCTGAAAATCCTTTTCAGTTTCTGGTCAGGCGCTGTGTTAGGATATCCTCTATGGCTGTAAGAAAGCATAGCCGTACAGTCATGCCCTACAGAAGACGCACCTATGTAGGCTCTAGGTTTCTCGTCCTCGTCCTTTGAGTAATATGTTTCGATCATCTTCGTTACGTCTATCATGTCTTTTCCAGTACAAGAAAATAAGAGTGAAACATACGTGCGTGTTTTTGAACTCGCTTCGCTACACCTGATTGTTGGGGAACATTCATTCTGTGTTTCGCTGTTAGAATGAACATATCTTTTAACCTAAATTTATTTTCACACCAGTTCACAACATTGATATGAGTGGAGTGCATCTTGTGATTATGTATGATGTCTTGGCACTTAAACACAAAGATACCCTTGGGTTGTAAAATTCTGTGAACTTCTGTGATTGTTTCTTTGTAGTGTTTCTCCAGTTCGTCGTACCGCCAGTAACCACCATACCTTTTGGACATTACCATGTCTCCATTTCCGCTACGTCCATTGCGGACATAGGTAAGGAAGGGTGGGTCGAACACAACTGAAGACAGAGAACAGTCCACCAATGGCAGACTTGTACTGCAAGCTTGTATGACATCACTTGACTGAGGGTCTATGTCGTACCTAAGAGATGGCTTAGATATGTGCCTATAAAAGTTTCCGTTTCCGTAACTTATGTCGGCATCAAAAGACTGCCTGTTCGTTAGCGTCAGGATGTTCTCTAAGATTTCGTTTTGATTATCTGATACTGACTTAATCATCCTAAAGAAGAGGGGGCTTTCGCCCCCTCAACCCCCGCACACTAAAAGGGGATGTCGTCATCGACATCATTTTTTTGGGATGGAGGCGGGCTTGATGCCGCCGCACCCAATGGGTCTTTGAACTTTAGGATATCAAAGGCAGGGTCAACCTTCGTTGCAGACTTATAAGACTTGACCTTCTGGTTGACTTTGCCGTTGTACTCGTCGTCACCCACATAAATGCCGAAGACAAATCCCTTGAGGACAGACACATCGTCGTTCGGGAAAGGGTTGTCAGGGTTAGGATGACCACCATGATGGCAGAGTGTCTTCAGTTGTGAGCGCCCGATCTCCTGATTTTTCGGGTGGTTCGGGTTGTACACAACAATCCAGTCTGTGATTGTTCTAGTGCCATTGACTTCGCGCATTGATACAACGACTTGCTGTGTACCGTTCTTCTTTTTCTCAGGCTTGGCGTCAGTAACCTCGACGATATGATTGCCTTCTGGAAGAATTACACTGCCGTTGCTAACCTCAACGTGCTGAAGATTTAGATCGTTAAAAGTGAAACTCATTGTTCGCTCCCTTGTTTAATACGTGCGTTATACTCATCGTCATCCATATCCATTTTGGCAAACAGGCTGACGATATTACCTGTCTGTTCGACTGGCTTGAGCCTTCTTCGTTCATCACGAACCTTGCCCTTCCAACCGTTATACTCTTCAGTGACTACGTATCTAATAACCTTACCCTCTCCTGCTGAGTGGGTATCTGTAGTGTGCCTAACACCACAAAAAACATTATCAAAGATACCTGGTAGCTGTTGCTGTGATTGCTTGCCAGCAACCATAGGCCAATACTCTGTGTTACCAGCGTCGTCCTGCCCTTCCTTGGCAAGTGCCGTTACAAGAACGTGCATATTCATATCCCTGATAGCCTTACATGCGCCTATCAAGTTCTTGGCGTGGTCAGAAAAAATCTGGAAACCGTTTACAGCTTTGCCAGATTTCTTTGCGTCTTCCTCTGCCACTTGGTTTGCATGCCTCATGCTCATGTCACTAAGTTCAGTCAAGCTGTCAACCCCAACCCACTTGTAACCCTTGGACTTGAAGTCGTCAGTCATCATCCACTTGAATATATCGACGAAACTATACGTATTCTTTGAAGCCATAGAAGGTGTAGCCCAACTAGTAAAAGGCAAATAGTCAATGCCAGCATCACGAATAGAACTCAACCCACTTTCTCCCGAAAGAATAAACCCATTACCAAATTGTTTTTGGTAGTGGATAAACTGAGTTGTCTTTCCCCATCCGTGATGACCATACAATAATGTTTTTCTGTAACTTGTTGTGTGATCAGATGTGTTCATCGGTTCAAACATTTATCCTAAACTCCCTGATTTAACCGTAACCTTTACTGGCCCACCCTTGCGAGTTAGTGCTGGTAAAAGTTCTTTCTGTTGCTCTTCGTCCAGCGTCTTAAACTTTTTCTTATCTATTGAATAAGTACGACGAACAAAGTCTGGCAGGGTTGTTGATGATGTGAAGATTGTCTCAAGGATTTCTTTATCCCAAGTCCACCGTTCCTGTCGGTAGAGTGTGACCATGTAAGCGCCAACCTGTTTGTTGAACTCACCAGCATCTGCTGGGAACTCAGCTTCGATCTTCATCTTTAGCTGGTCTGCTTTACTAGACAATTTTTCGATTTGATTTACAAGCTGGCTGAACTCTTCAACCATGCCTGATAAGCCGCCAGTTTCTGGCTGTTGCTCATAGTCTTCCCAAGTCTCCATCGGCTTTACTCCTTATGATTTCAGTGTGCGTAAGTGTGGCGAGGTGCAGGGAGGAAATACTGTGTTCAGCTATTTCACACCCCGCCACAGAAATTACAATAGCAAATGTGTAAAAAAAAACAACTGTCTTAATTGTGAGAAAATGTAACGATAATAAGACAGCGCTTGTAATCACATGTAATATGAGGATATGTCTAGTATGAGAAAGGAATAATCATGTACACGTTCAATGTCAGCAGATTGGTTAAAGACTGCGGAGGTGTTACTGAAGTCGCAAAGGCAACGGGTAAAAGCAGAACTCAACCCTACCGATGGGTAAAGACTAACAGTATAACCACCGAAATACTTGCGAAGATCGTATTCGCCAACCCCAACATAAACTTAAACTCATACTTAGAAGAGATGCGAAATGAACCAAGAAGCTCAAAAGTGGCGTGACGCTTTATACCAAGCGTCCGTCGAAGCAGTGGAGAGGGGCTGGTGTATTATCCCCTTATCCTTACAAAGCAAGAAGCCGCTAGTAGGCTGGAAGAAATACCAGACGGAGCCGACCACTTTAGAAGAAGTGGAAGATTGGTTTGAGAATGGTGTAAGAACTACCAGTGGAAATGTAGTTGGCACGTTTAACATCGCTGTCCTTACTGGTTCTATCAGTGGGATAATTGTCTTGGACTGCGACAACGAGAAGTCAGTTGAGTACGCAGTCAAGAACGATTTGACCTCACCGTTTGTAGTGCATACAGCAAGAGGCAAGCACTTCTACTTCGCTCACCCACTTCACGGTCAAAGATTTGGCAACAACGTCGGAGGTGTGACAAGGAACTGGCCTGACATAGAAGGGCTAGACCTACGTGGTGACGGCGGTTACGTAGTGATGCCGCCGTCCATGAAGATGCGAGACAACAAGGTAGAACACATATACCACATGGAAGTTGGTTATGGCCTTGGCCTTGACGACATGGAAGACTTTGTTTGGAAAGGCACTCCTGAAAGCGTAGCTCCACCGCAAGTAGGAGAGTTTGCTTTCGGAAACTTAAACCTTTCTGGTGTAAAGGTTGGTCAGATAGAAGAGTCTCTGCCAGTTTATGACCAAGTTAAGAGGCGTGTAGCGCACTTAGGTCACAAACTACGAGAGGGAGATGGCACTGACGTTTGGATGCTCAGATACATTGGTCAGCAAGTTCGGCAAGGAGTTGTTGAAGAGTCCTTGCTTCTTAAAGTAACCAAGTTTCACGACGACTTCTTTGATGACACTGGGTTTACACCTGATCAAACAGAGACTTGGATTAATACCAAGATACGTAGTGTCGTAGATATGGATAGAAGATCGTACCCAGAGGAGTACGACAATGAAGGCCGAAGAATACTGAAGGCTAAGGAACCGCCTAGACTTGGCAGACTTGTGCCAATTCGTGGCTCTGATGTTGACAGACTGATCGACACACTAGGGGAAACCAGCTATTGGTCAGACCCAGTGATACCATCCGAAACAATTACTCAGGTTGTCGGGTACAATGGTCACGGCAAATCCTTTTTCTTACAAGGCATGTTAGTAAGCATGGCATCAGGTAATGAGAGTTTCGGTCCGTTTGCTCAGAAGCCAGCGAAAGTTCTTTACTTAGACTACGACAACCCAAGCCGTACTGTTTTATACAGATTTCGCAACTTCATAAACATGTTTGGCGATAGTGGTGATAACTTTAACATGTGGTCGCCATCACTCATCTCTGCCGACGATGGTGGTGAGATGAACTTGGGGACAGAGCAAGGCTTCAAGTTGCTGGGCGATTGGTTGGAAGTAATCAAGCCCGACATAGTGGTTATTGACACAGTTCGTAATGCGTTCGGCGGGTTGGAAGAAGCCAACGCCGCAGAGTGGTTCAAGGTAAACCACGTAGCCAAGTCGATACGAACTAAGTTCAAGGCGAGCGTGGTGCTTGTACACCACCGAAATAAACCAGGCGAGGGTGGATTAGGCAGAGAAGCTGGGTCAACAGCACAACTTACCGACATCGACACACAGGTTATGGTCACTCAAGTATATCGGGACAAGAACGTAGCGAAGACGAAAGCGGCAATTCACGATGCGGATGTGTCTGTCACTGCGTTCAGTGGTGCAGAGTACACTGCCACTACTTTCTTAGAGAACCAGTTGGAAGCAGACAGCAGACTCAAGATGGTTCAACAAATTTCCTTTGGGAAAGTTCGTACTCAGACAGAGTTGCACCGCACGTACTACATTGGCTGGGCGGAACGGCTGGCGGACGGAAGCGAATACCTTGTGCATACCCCATCACCGAGGCAACAGGCAGTGTGGTTACACATTCACAAGTCGATGGGTGTTGAGGAAGTGAGTCGTTCACTGAGCATACCTCGTTACGAAGTTGAAAGGTGGTTGCGACAATGATTAGGGGAACTGTTCTTGAACTGTTCTTGAACTGTTCAGTTAAGAGACAAGGCCGTTTAGGTCTTGGCTCTCTTATTGTCCTGGACGGATTATACACAAATAGGTAGGAGGTAGGTCAAGAGAGAAAATGTAACGAAACATCGCAACCCCTTTGGGGGTTGCTCTTTTAGAAACATTCAGAGGTGAGCATGAATAGGAAACCGATCTCAGATCAGGATCGGGAAGCTCTCTTGGATATGCTGGAAGATGGATACACATATAAACAAATGGCCTCTTTCATGGAGGTCTGCACTGATACGCTCAAACGCATACTCGTCCGAGAAGGGCTTGCCGAGTTTAACGGAGCCAAGTACGCGATAGCTCCATCGCATAAATCGCAGATGCCTACGTGGGACAGGAAGTGTCTCAAGTGTAAGCGCATGTACACACTCCCCAAGTGGCAGTACATCTGTGACAAATGTACCTCAAAAAACGAAACGCTAGGGTTAGCTGACGACATGATCTTTGTTGATGTGTCTGAAGAAACACCCTTGTCCGAAAGAACTGAGGGCTACAATTTCAGTGCAACAAAAGGAGCAAAGAAAAAATGAGTAAGCAAAAGCGCAAAGGCGACGGTTACGAAAGAGAGTTAGCTAAGTGGTTGGACTACTGGCTGTTCGGTAGTAGTGGGAACGTGCAACGTGCGCCTCTATCTGGAGGGGGAAGCAACGCTTTTGGTGGGGGGTTGCCCGACTTAAACGGTGTGCCGTTCATGTGGGTTGAAGCAAAGCGCACAGAAAAGTTCAGCCCCTATGCCGCTATGGAGCAGGCCGAAAAAGGTATTGAGAAATCCAGAAGCAGGGATATCCCCGTAGTTCTGACCAGACGCAACAGAATGGATACGTCGGAAAGCTTAGTGGTCATGCGGCTAGGTGACTGGCTACCCCTGTACAAATCTTTTCTTTGGGAGATGGGTGTCGATACACAAGAGCCAGACGATGAGGAGGTGACAATTACTTTCGATTCAGAACTTGATTTCGGGGACGACGAAGCATCTAACGTCGTGCCACTATCTGAATACAGGAGTCATTTAAAGCTGGTGAAAGACGATGGCGAAGAAGAGGTGTAGTGTAAAACTTTCGGTTGGCCGTGGCGAAAAGAAGCCAGCCTCCAAAGGTGCTGGCCTAACTGCGAAGGGCAGGGCGAAGCATAACAGGGCGTGTGGCTCTAAGTTGAAAGCCCCACAACCAGGCGGGGGTAAGCGTAAGGATTCCTACTGCAAACGATCTGCTGGTCAGATGAAGATGCATAACATCAGTTGTAAGAAGACGCCGAAGAAACGTATCTGCGCGGCTCGTCGCCGTTGGGGATGTTAGGGACGACTTGCTACAAGTATATGTCCAAAATCTAAACTACTTAGAGTCGCCAAATTTAGGAGAACACTAATGGCTTATGATCGACGCACTACTGCCGCAAAGAAAAAGACTGCGGACAAAAAGAATAAAGTTTCCAAACGGTCTGGACTTGTGACCAAAGCATCTGCTGGCAAGGCATCTGGCATCCGCAACATGGCAAACAAAACTGCTCGTGGTCGTGGCATCCGACGCGGATAAAAATGTTTATATCTGCCGTACCTGTGGAACCTCTCTAGCATCAGACAATTTCTGGTACTGGAGAGACCACAGGAATGGGCATATGCGTAGAGAAAAGTCTTGCAAGAATTGCAGGAACGATGACAGGTTGAAGCGAATGAAGTCCTTGAGGGGCTTCTTGTCTCGCAAGGTTTCTCAGTTAAAGTCAGCCAGAATTAAGCAGGGTATAGAGTTTACCTTGACTGTTGATGACTGCCTAGAAATCTACAAAGAACAGCTAGGTGTGTGCGCTATGTCTGGTTTATCTCTTGATTATGGCACACCACATCCTGACAATAAGTGGGAGAGCAGAAATTTATCCATTGATAGGATAGATTGTGATGGTTGTTACGAGGTTGGTAACGTACAGTTGATATGCGCTTCGATAAACTTTATGCGAGGGAGATTGCCTGTTGACGTATTCATCGGACTATGTGAACGAGTTGCTGGAAGAAGCGGTTGACGGTGTTGCCGACGTAGAGACGGACATGACACTGGCTACTCGCCCAATGGTTGGCATACTGTACGACAACGATGATCCCAAATTGGTGTCACCGATTATAGAGATGTTACCCAACGGTATAGCCATGCACTTTGACAAGGACACTAGGATATACATGAGTTATATCTCTGCCGCTATGTTCGGTGACACAATAAAGTCGAGTGCTTTGCAAGTCTTATCTTCAGAAATTACTGAGGTTACTGAAGAGATTGAATAGCATCGTACCAAAATGGCACAGGTGTACAGTGTACCCACTTAGCGAAGTGTGATTTTTCTGAGGCGTAGTACAATCTGTAAGAAGCCACGTAGTTATCTGAGTGATATTCTTCTGGCATACAAAGAGGCGGCCTTGTTAGGCCGCCTTTTCTGATGCTGGGTGGAGAGTCAACGAACTTGTGCATGAGGTTCATTGTGTTGTGCATGGTGTGGAAGCGAAGCCAATGTTCATTCATTAGCTGGCAAGCAAGCTTATATGTCCATCGGTAGTTGGCCTCGCTCTCCGCAACCCACTTAGTCATTGGGTGTTTAGTGTGGCTCAGTACCTTGCCTGACTTGGACAGTGGCGCATACATACCATCTGACCAACTACCAAGAAGGAAGTGTGCGAATGAAAGCATCTGTCCTGTTTCGGTAAACATTTTTGGTACATGCTTATCGCAGAGGTAGCTTGCCGATTTTTTCGGACACCGAGAGAGGTGAAATATGTTCATGCTTTTTTATCTCCAATCCATAGCCCATTACATTAAGCACTGCTTCTACACTATCAAGCCTTGCCCCATTTTGTTTCAGCCACCTACTCATGGTTCTGTAACCAAGACCAGCGGCTAGTTCAACGTCTGTAACATTGAACCCACCTTTGTCTATCAACCCAAACGTCTCCTTCAAGATCGGATTGATCTTCAACGTATCGGGTGGTGGTAACTCAGTAGGTCTCTTCATCTACCAAGAGCCAAGATAAAGTTTTTTATTTTCAGCATGAACCCAATGTCTCCATCAACGAACCTGATGTCTGAAGTGTTGTCGCTCAATGAAGTGTTGTCGCTCACCACAGCAGTAATCTTGCTTTTGCGAACGCGAATAAGATTAGGCTCATAAATTTTAGAGTCGGGGTCAAACTTATATACTGAACTCAAACAAATACCGAAACGCTTGGCTATTATTCTTTTATGAACGCCTCTCTTTATCTGGCTCTGCAACTTGTCGATGTCGTGGCCGCTTAGAAATACATGCTGTTTATGTTTTCCCATTACTCTTATTCCCTATTAAAGTTGTGAAAGTTGTTAAACCATATCAAACCTACCCATCCTGACAAGCATAATATCTTATCATAATCGTGACAGATACTAAGGTAAGGACACAGCGACGAGCATCGTTAGTCGTTGGTAGGAGCCAAAGGAATGTGGGATTACACGAACACTGTATCCTCAAAACGGACACGGTAAATCAACACCGCAACCCTTTGGCTGAATAAATTTTTCTGAAAATTTTTGGAAACACCTGTCAGATATCACCCAATTGTTTGCGAGATGACATGACAAAATCCTTTGCTCTGCTTTGTATATACCCACGATAACGCATGGTCATTGATACGTCGGCATGACCCAGCAAATATTGTAGATCGCCCAAGTCCGCACCAGCTTTCGCTGTTAGGTATGCGAACGTATGTCGTGCATCATGCACTCTGATGGGTGGTATTGTGCAATATGCACATGCTCTTTTCAGTGCTTTGTTCAACGTCGCAGAAGCAGAACGATTGTCGTTCCAGATGTCCAGCCCCCTACTCGGAAAGCTTCTTATCATATCCGTTACGTCGTCAGACATCGGAACATCACGGGTCAAGGTCTTTTGTTTCATCTTGCTGACACGACGTATCTTCACAACGCCACCACGAAAGCAAGACTCATCAAGCCTCAGCATCTCACCAAGCCTTGCGCCAGTATCAAACAGTAGAAGAAAGTGCGGATAGTATTTAGGTTCATTCTTCTTGAAGAAGCGCAACACATCTATCACTTGCTCCTCATCCAGATGAACATCTCTGGCGTCATCAACGTGGGGCATAGGTATCTTCGGGCATCGCCATCCGTATGTCTCCTCAGCATACTTGAGGATCGCTCGTAGTTGGTTGAGATAACGCTTGATACTGTTGGCCTGTAGACCCTGCATCGCCTCGAACACGAACGCCTGTATGCGTTGGGTGGTTACGTCGTTCAAGGATACCTTGCTCCAGTAACTAGACAGCTTGTCTATCTTGCTGTCCATGTCACGAGACATCCTACCTTCCAACTGTTTCCAACGTCGGTAGTCTTTGATTGCTTCACCGACTGTCTTGTTCGTGCTGTTGTAGAGAGTGTTGGTTAGTATCTTGCTCTCCATGTCTACCCTCATTTGGTCAGCTATCTGCTTACCATTCGGGTGGTTAGTAGGAACGCGGGTGCTTTTACGCACCCTGTTCCCTGACAAAGACCCGACGATGTGCCACACACCACCATTCTTTTCTATCTTCAGCATCATGTTCTCCCTATGCTACGTTACTTTGATTTCGGTAAGCCGTGCCTGCCTTATGCCAGAAAGCGGCAACTGCCTCATGGACAGTAGAGCCACTACAGATACTGTTGGCATCATCAATACTGATCGTGCCAATCATCAACACCTTGCCCTGCTTGTACTCGATAACGTGGTATCCTTGACCACGAACGCTGGCGAGGCACGGCTTACCGTGCTTCGCCAAGTCGTTGACCCAACCATCTGGTATGTCCTTGAAGGTTTTGATTGTGTCGTCACAGTTCTGAGGGATTGCCTTCATGTAGTAGGGTTTGCGCCCATACCGCTTTCCGCCGCCCTTCGTAGTCGGGCTTGTGTTCTGATGGACAGGCTCACCCAAGGCGGAAAGCCTATCGTTACACACTACGATCAGTGTCCGAACTTCCTTCGCATCCATAGTCGCTACGACCTTTTCGATCATGGTTAATTTATCCATTGTCTTTTTCCTCTTCGATTGTGAAAGCCAAAAGCGGGTTGTCTAATTTGCATAGCCAATCCAACTCTTCTTCAACGTAATCCAATGCTTCGCTTTCTGTCTCTGCGCTAACGTAGACACGAACGACAACTTCTCTCGGATCAGTCATTGTTAATCTCCCTTGCATCCTGTGAGAAAAATTCCCGATGAACTGTGTCGGGGTTGTAATGTGGTGGGTATTCAGAACCAGCATGTTCCCCAGCTACTAAGCAAGCGAACTCCTCTGCCTGATCTGCGTCTTGGGCTTCGACATCAATGACTACTGCTTCTTCAAAACAAACTGCGACTCTGTACTTAGGCATTTTTCAGTCTCCCTTCCTTGATTAAATGTTCTATCAACAAGCCAACGTCTCTCGTCGTTTCGTTGATATCACTCAACACATTTGCTGGGTGACGGTACTCATTTAATTCGAGGCAATGATCTTCGCACCACTTCAACTGGTCTTCTTCTTCGTCGCCCTCGATCAACTCGTCGGGGAAGCACATCGTCAAGTGCATCCCCGAAGCCCATTTGAATATAATGGTTTCCGTTTCTAAGCCCCCCGAAGCCCATCCGTATACAATATCTTCCATGATCAATCTCCCTTAACTGTGATCAAATAGTTGCGACCAGTCTCGTCGCGGAATACTGCGTTGTCCTTCACGAACTTGTTGATATGTTCAACCAAAGCACCACGTTCCAGCGACCACTCATGCCCTGACTTCCAATGAATACCTCTGGCGGCCATCGCCACGCCAATGTACTTGGCAATGCTGAGGGTAAAGTCATCCCAGCTTTGACGACTAATCTCCGCATCAGCTTTGGCATGAGCCATTGCCCAATCGTCGGGCTTGTTAATCATGCGCTCCAACTCACACTGTCTGACGTACAGCTTCTGTTGCATGACATCCAATGCAGTCTCTTCCTTCATTGGCTTGACTACTTTGCGAGGTGTCTGGATACCAAACAGATCGGGTGTGGTGTCTGACTTCCGCTTAGTAGTTACAGTCTTGAACACTGGCTTCGGCTTGGGCTTCTCACCAATGCCATACTTTGCCAACTCGCCTTCAACAATGGTTTCGGATATATTTTTAGAATGGTCTGTC
>Ga0098055_1000314_pt1 | contig 30311 bp, 45 predicted proteins | sample 17_taG_FD_75107 | JGI IMG/M metagenome (GOLD analysis project Ga0098055, IMG submission 75107) | Marine viral communities from the Subarctic Pacific Ocean - 17_ETSP_OMZ_AT15314 metaG | ecosystem: Environmental > Aquatic > Marine > Oceanic | place: Pacific Ocean | collected 2015-01-18 | reverse complement strand
TGGTGATGTTGTAGAGTTAGGGCAAGAAGATATAGATAATGGATATGATATTGATTCACTAGTAACAAATGGCTTTTTAAAAGAAGTTAGAAAACCACGCAAAAAGAAAGATGGTCCTAAATTAGATATTGAAGAGAAAACAGAAATTAAGGAAGGTGAATAATGGCTAGAATAAGTGGTAAGTCTACAGACATATATATTGATACATCACAGTTTGAAACGTTTACAAATTCATTTACTTTTAATGTAAATACTGAACTACCTGATGTTACCACATTTGGTGATGAAGGCAGTACATTTGTGCAAGGCAATCCAAATGCCAATTTTACTTTAAATAGTTTTTTCAGTCCTACAGATAATGAATCAGATGAAATTATAAACAGTGCTTTAACAGGAACAAGTGAAGTTATGATTGCACCAAGTGGTTTAACAATAGGCAACAATGCTTATGAAGTTAAAGCAAATTTGACAAGTGAAACTATAGATAATCCAGTTGAAGGTGCAACTGCGATAAATACAAATGCAACATCAACAGAAAGTATAAGAAGAAGTGCAATATTATATACACCAGGTTCAACTGCCTTGTCAGGAACAGGTGCAGTGGCATCTTCAAGAGTTGACACAGGTTCAGCATCTTCAATAGGTACATTAAGTGCTGGTAGCACTAAAACTGCAACATTAAGAATAACGGCAGTAAGTGGTAGTGGTACTGCAACAATTAAAATACAAGATTCATCATCAAGTGGTAGTGGATATGGGGACTTCCTTGCATTTGCACAAATATCAGGTGTAGGGGTTCAGTCAGTTCAAACCACTGATGCGTGTGAACGCTATTTGCAGATTAATGTTACGCAATATAGTGGATTAACCAATTTCAACTGCATGGTATCAATGGGTGTTGAAGTAGGAACATATTAAATAGTTTATTAAAAATTTTATTAACAAAATAAGGAGTAAAAAATGGCAAGACAATCAGGAAAGACTGCTGATTTTTCATTTAATAGCGTGGCTATTGAAGATGAATTATCATCTATAACGCAGACAACAGACGTCAACATTGTAGACGTTACTGCATTTGGGGATTCAGCTAGTACTTTTGTTGAAGGACTTCCAACTTCAAATTATTCTGTAAGTGGGTTTTTTGACCCATCTGCTTCACAAGGTGATGCAACTATATTTACCAGGATAGGAAGTGGAAGTGCAACTGCAAGTTTTGAAACAACAGGTGCTTCTGCTGGAACTAACGCACCAGTATATAGTGGTTCTGCTTTTGTCAGTAGTTATTCAATAACTTCTGATGTAGGTGGTGCTACTACTTATAGTGCTGATTTCCAAGTAAGTGGTGCATTAACTAGGGCAGTAAGTTAAACAATTAATTAAAGGGGGACAACTTTGAAAAACTTTAAAATAAAACCAAAAGAAGTAGATTCTTCAGATTGCATTATTCATATAGGGCAAGTAATTGAAGGAGAAGAAATTGTAGAACAGGGAGAACCAGTGAAACTTCATGAAAATGAATGGGTGATGGTTCTCCCTGTAGTAACAATAAAAGAAAGTTTGGCATTGGGTACATTCAGAAGTTCTGTTGATGAAGGAAAGCTATCTGTTGCAATGGACACAATTTGTGAGTCTTTAGCAAACAGGGTAGTTGATTGGAATTGGACAAGCATTGATGGAGAGCCTAAAGCTAAACCTTATAAAAATCCTGAAGTCTTTAAGGATTTGTATAATGAAGAAATACTTTGGTTAATAACTGCAACGTCAGGTGAAACAAAAGGTGAAGAAAAAAACGTATAAAGTCCCTTGCAAGATATATCTTTGACTCAACAGGGTCAGTAGGAATGCCTGAACAGGGACTTGTGTCAATAGTTTGTGAATCTTTTAATTGCACACCTGATGTGGCATTAAAACAGGATTGGAATTTGGTAAAACAAATATTAGAATACAGATTGGCTGAAAGTTCAAAAAGAACATTCAATTCAGATGCAAGTAAAATGTCACCTGAACAGGTCAAGATGTGGAATAAATTAAGGGAAGAATTTTTTAATGGCTAATATAAGTGAATTAAGCGTATTATTAAAAGCGAATACAAAACAAGCAAGTCAACAAATGCAAGGCTTTGGGCAAAGCATGGGCAGTGTTTTTTCAAAAATGAAAGTTGGCATACTAGCAGTTAGTACTGCATTTACTGGTTTTGCAATTGCTTCAGTTAAAGATTTTATTGAAATTGGGGATATGCTTGGAAAAATGGCATCAAGAACCAAGATATCAGTTGAAGCACTAGATTCTTTAAGGATTGCACTTGATTTGTCAGGTACAACTATACAAGGTTTTGAAAAAGGTATGCGTACTTTGGTCATGCGTGTTGATGATGCAAGGAAAGGCAATGTTGAATTTATAGACACCTTTCAACAACTTGGTATAAGCGTTAATGATTTTGAAGGATTAAAACCTGAAGAATTATTTATGCGTGTTGCTGGTGGAATTGCTGAAGTAAGTAGTGAATTACAACAACAAGCAATTGCAACTGATTTGCTTGGTGGTAAGTTTGGTAACTCATTATTACCAGCTTTAGAAAATGGTGCAGAAGGTTTTAGAGATTTGCTAAAAGAAGCTGATGCAATGTCAAATTGGACAGATGAAGAATCACAAATGGCTGAAGATTTAGCAGATGATATAACAATATTAGAAGGGCAAATGGACAACTTGAAAAGAGAATTAGCAAGTCACCTTGTCCCAGCTTTAATAACTACTGTAACTGCAATGAATGATTATATTGATGCAGTAGAAGATGCTGAAAGTCCTATGAAAAAAATGATTACAGATTTTGGAATATTAGCTTTCCAACTTATGCCAACTCAGTTAGTGAATAAAGGTATGGATAAATTAACAGAAAAATTTAAAATGATGAGAATTGAAGCTGAAGCAATTAAGTTGGCAAAGATATTTGGCACACAGGCAGATGCACTAGTTCCTTTAATAGATGAAACGCAAAGATTTAAAAACATGACAGGCAAGATGAATGAATTTAAAGAACATACTGTAGTTTTAACAGATAAAGAAATAGAAGCCTTAAAGACTTTGAATGAAGCATTAAGAACAAATGAAGGTGCTATTGATAATGTTCATTACATAGGACAATTTTTAATAGAAGCAACAGAAGAACAATCACAAAAAATGTTAGAACAAGCAAGTGCAGTACAATCTGCAACAGAATCATGGATTGATTATCATATGGCAATTGGTGGCTTTCAATCACCTGATGCTGGTGGTGGTGGCAGTATTTATGATGAATTTCCAAGCATGATGGGTACACAAGGTCAAAGTGAATTATTTAAAGGAGTATTGGGATTGCCATCAGTAGGTGGTGACCCAGCTAAAGCAAAACAATGGCTAGACAGTAGTAAAAATCCTTTTAATGCTGGTGGTTTTAATGCTTTTAATTTTCCAACAAATCAAGGTTCATCAAACGTAGTTTTAACAAACATAGCACAAATAAATGCTGGTTTAAAAGATGCAAAAATGCAAGGGAGTGAATAATGGCAAATGAATTAAAACATGGTTCAGTAGGAACTGAACTGACACAATCAGAATTTGAAGGCGTAGGACTTCATGTATTTGATTCTCAAGCTACAGGTGATATTGTTTACGCAAGTTCCAGTACACAACTTTCCAGGTTAGGAAAGGGTGCTGACAATACATTTTTACAAATGGGTGGCAGTAACATACCTGAATGGGTACAAGATATAACAATTCAAGGTGCTAGTGGTTCTGCAATGAACCAATATTGGTTTGCTGATGCTGGGGAAGATAGTGCAGACAAATGGCGTTGGAGTGTGGCAGATGGTGGCACAATGACACTAGATAGCTTTATAGGTGGTGCTTATGCAACACACATGACAGTAACTCCTAATGCAACTGCTAGTAGTAGTACAGTAGCTTTTGCTGGTAGCATAACACTTGGTGGAGATTTGGCAGTAGCACATGGTGGTACAGGTGCATCAACACTAACTGCAAATGGTGTTTTAATTGGTAATGGCACATCAGCAATAACATCTGTTGATATGACTACTAAAGGTCATATATTAATTGGTGATGGTTCAGGTAATCCACAAATGTTAGCAATAGGTAGTAATAATCAGGTATTAACTGCTGACAGTGGCGAAACAACAGGCGTTAAATGGGCAACTGCAAGTAGTGGAATAAGTGAAGATGATGTTGTTGCATTAATAATAGCATTAACATAATAATTAATTAAGAAGGAAGGAATAAAATGGCAAATACATTTAAGGTAATTACATTTGATGGAATGTCAGCCAGTGGCGACACCCCTGAAGATTTGTATACTGCTGGAAGTGGAGTAACAGGAATAGTAATGGCTTTAGTTATAGCTAATATACATACTGCTGATGTAACAGTAGATGTAAAATTAGTTAGTGACACAGGAAGTAGAGGTGGAACAAATGATGAAACAAATGACACTTCATTTTTGTTAAATGATGTTAATATTCCAGTAGGCACATCTATAAATGTGTTGAAAGGACAAGTAGTAGAAGTAACAGATGTATTACAAGTGTCTTGCAGTGTTGCAGACAAAGTCAGTGTAACTTTATCTATCTTGGAAAGAACATAATACTATGGAATATATAGGAACTGATACTAGAGAAGGTATGGTTTTAATTGCAAAAACTACTGCAAGTAATGATTCAGCAATAAATTTTGATGGAGTTTTTAGCAGTAATTATGACCATTATTTTATAGAAATCCTGGATTGTGATGCAGTAAGTGATGATGTTGCTTTAGAATTTTCATTAAGAGCAAGTGGGTCAGCAATAAGTGGTAGTACAAAAAGGGGCAAATGGTGGGCATTTACTGACACAACAGGTGGTAGTTCTGCACACAATGGTACATCAGATGATGTGCATACAGGTGTTGGTAATGATACAGGTGAAGGTTCTTTTATTCGTGCTTGGATAGTTCCATATACTGCAAATGAAAAAGTTGTTAAATTTGAAGCTGGAATAGAGTTAGCAGACGGAACGCATCAGTTTTCAGAATCTAATTTTAGTTTATCAACTGCAACTTTATGTGATGGCATAGGTTTTGAGATGTCTAGTGGGAATATCAATGGTGGTACTTTTAAAATATATGGATTAAGTAAACAATTAAATGGAATTAAATCTATTAATCAATCTGACAGGCAAAGTAATTTTGTTGAGTCTAATTATATTGGCGATTCTGCTACAACTGATGGACAAGGTTGGGTGTTAACTGCTGAATCTACTGCTAGTGATGGAGATTCTAATATGGAATTTCAAAATTGTTTTAGTAGCAAATACGATATGTACAAAATTACAATAGAAGATTTTAGACCAGCAACAGATAAAAAGAATCTTTTGTTTTTATGGCTTGATGATTCAACACCACAAGAAAGTACATATCAAACAATGTATTGGTATGAAGATAGTTTGGGCGAAAGTGGTCAAGGATTAGTTGAAAACCAAAACATAGCAATATTATCAAACAATACAGGAACAGACGGCAGAGAAAGTGCAACAGGTACTTTTTATTGCACACCTATGAGTACAACTATTGATAAATGGTTAATACAAAGGGGAATAGGGCAAATGTCATCTGATGATGATTCAAGAACCAGGAGTTGGAAATCAGCCACAAGTTATGCAAGTACATCAGCTTTCAATGGCATTAGGTTCTACTGGTCTGCTGGAAATTTTGAAATGGGAAAGGCAAGGATATATGGCAAACAAAAGTAGTTATATTGGAGTTGAAAATAAAGGCAATCCAGTCTTATTAAGAAAGGACACAATTCCTTCAGCAGTGTCATCTATTACATTTGATGGAGTGTTTGATGACAAGTTTGACGAATATTGGGTAACTTTATTTAATATGACAGTAAGTAGTGCTAGTGGCATTCAAATTTATTACAAATACAGAAGTGGTGGCAGTGATGTTACTGGTACGCATTATAGAAATCAAAGGTCAATTAGTATGAATAGTGACAACACTGCACAATATGGTAATGCAACTACTACTAACTACAATGTTATAACAGATTATTCTTTTGGTACTAGTGCAACAAGGGAATCATTAAATGCAGTTATGTATTTATTTCCTAGAAGTGCAAATGTTAAATATTCCTTTCATGATGCTTTTACTATATCTGATAGTAGCAATCATTATGCACACGAATTTATATCTGTACTTGATGACGCTACTCAAATGGACGGATTTACTTTATATGCAAGTTCAGGTAACTTGGCTGGGGGTGAAATCTGTGTTTATGGAATTAAAAAATAAGGAGTAATTATGGCTACATTAGAAGAAAATAAAACTACATTAAAAAATGCAAATGCAGAATTGTACAAGAATATTAATGGTGAAAGAATCAAATTAACTGATTCTGAATATGAAGCAGAAATAACTAGACAAGCAACTAATATGACTGCACAACAAAGCTATGATGAAACTTTTGCAAGTGGTGGAAGTAGTGCAGATTATTTACAAATGAGAGAAGATGCAATAATGTCTAATAATAAAATGAATAATTATTATAATTTTTTAAATAATTTCATGACTGAAGTTGGTGATGGTCATTTTGGTGATGATGCTAAAAATTCTGATGTCTATAAAGAATGGAAGGCTATACAAGATAAATACACCAGTACATAATTAATAAATAAAGGGGACAATTATGCAAGAAAATTTACAATACAAAGTGAATATTACAGATACAACATTACAAAAATTAAGAGAATATGATGACCTAGCGTGGCATAAGTTAATGTTTTGCGTTTTATCTGAATCAAATGAAAATTTAGTAAAAGAAATTAATCAATTAAAACAAATTAATCCAGGACCAACTGCAAATTCTATGAAGGAAAGTAAGAAATAATGGCAACAACAAATTATCAATTATATGTAGATTGGAATAATGATGGAGATTATGCAGATTCTAATGAAAACATAAGTTCTTATGTCCAACAATTAAATTGGGACAGGGGGCGTGACTTTGGGAACAATCTTACAGGTAATTCTGTTAGTGGAACATTAAAGGCAATATTAAGAAATACAACTGGCATATTTAGTCCGTTTAAAAGTGATGGTGCTTTGTTTGGTAATCTTGTACCAGGTAGGAAGGTAAGTTTGCAAATGGGTGCTGGTAGCTTTGCTTATACGTTTCCATTCAAATTTAATCAAACACAATGGACAGGATTTGTAAAATCTATTGTTCCATTTCCTAGTTTACAAGGAAATGACTTTGCAGTATTAGAAGCAATTGGTTCACTTGGCTTTCTTAATCAAAAAACAGTAAAGGTTGCACCACAAACAAATAGAAACACTGGCACTGCAATAGGTGATATTTTAGATGCTTCAGGTTGGGGGGCAAGTGATAGGGATTTAGATACAGGTAATACAACAATAAAAAGATTTACAATACCAGCAGATACAGAAACAATTAAAGCATTAAGAATGGTTGAAAACAGTGAAAATGGTTTTGTATCTGAAACAAAAGATGGAAAAATAAAGTTTGAAAAACGTCAGGCAAGACAAGTAGATACAACTGCTACTACAAGTCAGGCTACTTTATCTGATGCTACTAGTACAAGCAATTTCAGTTTTACTTTAATAGAACAAGAAGATTCCATTAGAAATATATACAATGAAGTTACTGTTAATATTAAAAACTATCAAACAGAATCAGGTGCTGATGTAGTGTGGATTCATGCAGAAACAGGGTCAGATTCACCATCTATCCCACCAGGACAAACAAGAATATACAGGGCGTTTTTTCCACAATTAACAAGTGATACAACACAAACTTTATACACAAGTGCTGATAGTATTGATACTTGGACAAGCACTGCAACTACAACAGATGTACTGGCAAACACTTCTGCTGATGGTTCAGGAAGTAATGCAACAAGTGATTTAACTATAGCAAATGTAAAAACTGCTAATTTTATGGATATTACTTTAACTAATGGCAATGCAAGTACAGTTTATATAACTAAACTACAGGCAAGAGCAACAGTAACTTCATCACTTGATGATACTCAAATTACTGCAAGTGATTCTACAAGTGAAACTGCATTTGGTAAAAGGGTGCATGATTCAGATGCACCTTTTGTACCCAATAGCGAAGAAGGATTTCAATATTGTCAATATAATCTTGTAAGATTTAAAGACCCATTGCAAATACTAAATGTTACTATTCCAGCAAACAGAAATGATACAACGCTAGACAATGTTATGGCTTTAGACATATCACATAGAATAACTTTAGATGCTCATACTAAAACAGGATTGCTTTCAGCAGATAAAGATTTTTTTATTGAAAATGAAAGTCATTTTGTAAATAATAATAAAATACATACTGTAGTATATGCGTTATCTCCAGTATCTTCTATTGGAAAGTTTTGGGTAATGGGTGTTAGTTTATTAGAATCAGAAACATATATAGGATATTAATTATGGCATGGACAGATGTACCTTATGTAGATGTAGGAACACAAATTACTGAAGCATGGTGTGATACTTACATTAAAGCAAATTTTGATGCAATTAGTTTGCATACACACAGTGGTGCTAGTGGTGATGGTTCTTCAAATTTAAGTGATGTAGATACAATTACACATGACCATCAAGGAAGTGACCCATCTGCACCATCTTCAAATCATTGCATTGTATATTTTAAATCAGGTGGGTTGTTTATTAGACAAGCTGGTGGTTCAGCAGACCAGGTTCAAACTGCTTAAAGGAGTAAATTATGGCATGGACAACACCAAGAGATTGGACAAGTGGAGAATTAGTAACACATTCAATAATGAATACGCACATTAGGGATAATTTTAGTGCAGTATCATTACATACACATTCAGGAAGTGCTGGAGATGGGGCAAGTGCTTTGGATAATGTTGATACAATAACTTATGACCATCAAGGGTCAGACCCTTCAGCACCAGCATCAGGTCATACAACTTTATATACAAAATCTGATGGCTTGTATTACAGGGCGTATGGTGGTTCTGCCACTAGGTTAGCACTATCATCAGATGTTTTAACAGTAGGACAAATTGTTGAAGTCAACACTGCTCAAACTTATGACATGAGTAGTGACAGTGGAGAAAAAGATTTTGGCACTACACTTAGTATAACTGCTGGTGGCAGTGGAAGGTATTATGTTGCCAGTGCAATAATAGTTATAAGAGCTGGACATTCAAGTTTAACAGGAACATTTAAGTTTTATTTTGATGGTTCTGTTATAGAAACAGAAACAAGAACTGCTGGGCAATTATCTGCTGGGCAAAACAGGATTATATTTAATCAAACAGTTAATAATCCAGCTACATCTTCAAAAGTTTTTAAAATGAGTGTTGAAGGTGGTGGAAGTGGTTCAGCAACATTTGATGGGGCAATTAGTGTTAGAGAAATATACACTGCATAATATATCCAAACCTAGTGTTTGGATAGGCACTAGTTACCTATGTGGAACGTTGTCCCTTTGTGTAGGTGATTAGTGCCAATTTATTAACAAATTGGTAGGAATATGAAAAACAAAAAAGAAATAACTGAAAAAGATATGGAATTAATAGAAAGAAAAATAGATGCAATAAACATAAAAATGATTCACTGGAAATATGAAATTTTAAACACGTTATTTAAAACAAGAAACGTCTTGTTAGCAACACTTGTTATACTTATAATAGGCTTAATTGTTGCATTGCTAATTTAAAAGGAGATGCTTATGAAAAAATTAAATATAAAATTACCAAGATTTAAAAAACCTAATATAAAAAAAATTTTAAAAGGTATTGGCAAATTTACGTTAAATACATTCACTATAGTCATTATCAGTGGTGGTGGTATTTTAGCTTTTAGTAGCTATATAAATCCAGTGCCATTTATAGCAAGTTATTTACCTGATTTACAATATGGAAATTATACGCTTGAAACCTTGTTTGCTGACGTCAAATGGTGGCAAGAACAAGGTTACATAGCATGGTCTATATCAGGTGGTATGATTGCACTTGGTTTAGCAATTCATATAAGAAGTATTGGCAAGGTAATAAGAGCAATTAAGTCTAGTCCTAGAGCAATTATAAACTTTCCAGTAAATGCTTATAACAAAATTAGAATATGGCGTGATTGGTTGTTTGCAAAAATAGAATTTTTAAATTCAGAATCTACAAAATGGCGTACTGCTTTTAATATAGCTAAAACACCTTATAGTTTGCTTAGAATGGCTGGTTTCAGTCCAAATACTGCAATTTCTCTTCTTGTAGCTGGTTCAGTTGCATCAACAGGTGTTGTGGTTAATGAAACGATATTGGCAGACAGGACTTTTGAAAATGGTGATGCTGGGTATTATTCTAGTAACAATCCTACAGGTAATATAAATATACCTGATGAAACACTAGAACAAGCACTTAAAAGGCAAGATGGTGATAACACGCTTAGAGTTATTGTTGGGACACTGCCAATTGCTGAAGTGTCTATTTCAAATACTAGTATAGGAACTGCTTATAATAGTAGCACGTTGCCTTCAGGTAAAACAGAAGCAATTCTTGTAGAAGGAACAAATTCAGGTGGTGTTTCTACCTGGTTGGAAGTGGGAACGCTAGAATTTAGCTATAACAGGTGTAAACAGTTAATCGTAGAAAATGTTATTGCACATGAAATTCAAATCATTGGAAACCTATCAGATGGACAGAGCATCACCCAAAGTGCTGGTACAGGATTAAGAAGAGCAATAATTGGTGGGCATTTTCAATCTAAGTCACTTAAAACTGATTATGGATTATATGACAGAATCCATTTATCTGCTGATACTAACAATGTTAATGGGCAAATTGGCAAACTGACAATGACCAATATTGTAAGCAAAGGGGGGACTTGTAACATTAAGAGAGTAAAGGCTGACACAGTGATTATTAGTCACAACAGAATAGGTGCTGGAGATGGATTTGGTACAAAAGATTTTAAAATTGAAGCATCAGTGAATGCAGTTCACTGGGTGGTTGATGATAACGCTGAATTGCTTACATCAGAACCAGCAAGTTTACCAACAGAATAAAACATAAAGGGACAACATGAAAAAAAAAGTTAATATTGCAATTAGTACAATCATACTTACTGCATCTGTAACATATTTAATTCAACACTGGTACAAGCATAGTGGCTTAGAAGATAAGGTGTGGAATAAATATGATGATTTTAAAAACGTGTTCAAAGGTGACAGTAAATGAACAACATACATAGATGGAGATGGACTGCTTTGATAGTTTATTTAGTTATATGTATATATGATTTTATGGTAGTTCCTATTTACTATGGAATAGCTAGAATGGGTTTGGACTTGGCTGATTATATGTCACATTTAGAAAGCATAGAAGACCCTTTAGTGCAAATGGAATACCTTAAGAAGTTAGTTAGTCAACATGAGCCGTTCACCTTGAAAAATGGGGGATTGTTCCATTTAAGTTTTGGTGCTATCCTAAGTGGCAGTGTTTTTGGGAGTAATAAATGAGTAATTTCAGACCACAAATAGCGTTGGCAATCTTGTGTGCCACTATATTTAGTCTTTTTGCAATATGGATTGGTTACAAGATGGAAGGAACTGAAATCATTACTGCCGTTATAGGTGGAATTTTTGGATTTCTTGGTGGTGTTTCACTAAAAGTATTGGAGAATGAATAATGGATTTTTATACATACAAAGCAAGTTTAGAAACAAAAAGGGGAATTGACTCAGTTTATGATGGTGACACTGTATCAAACCTGGTAATTGATATGGGTTTTAAAATGAAATACATAAATAGTTTTAGAATCATAGGAATTGATACACCTGAACTAAGAACAAAAAGCAAAATAGAAAAAGCAAAAGGCTATCAAGCAAGGGATATGTTAAGGTTAATAATAGGTGACAATGACCTTGCTATACAATCTGTATCTGCAAAAGGTACAGGTAAATATGGTAGGGTATTAGGACATTTATTTGTTAAAAATGGTGATATATGGCAAAATGCTGGTAGTGAATTAATTAAATGTGGACTTGCAGTTGAATACTGGGGTGGCACAAAAGTAAAAGATTGGAGTAAAGAATGATTAAGAAACTTATGGAAATTAAATGGAAAAAGGTTTTTAAATTTGCAATGGAAAATGTATCAGCATTAGATGAGTTGATGGAATTAATTGAAACATCTAAAAATGCAGTTGCAGATGGTAAAATAACAAATGAAGAACGTAGTCAATTAATGTCCAAATATTGGAAATTAATTAAAGCGTTAAAAGAAAATCAGAACCAGCCACAATAGACACGCTTTTGTAATTAGTGGTATCAAATACCATTACATCTACTCTACGTTCATTTTTAGTGCATTTACGAAACCTATTAATAGGTGTAATGCTTAACGCATCATCATCAATTAAAACATTTTGTAATACCAGCACATCTTGAATACATTTCATGCCATATCCAAAATTGTCTAAATCTAACAATCTATTGTTGTAAAAAGTATTAACAATAATTGCTTTTTTAAATGGTAATTCAAACGTTGTTTTTAACAAAGCATTATGCAAAGCAACAATACCTTGTTCTTGATAATTTTTGTAATACTTTCTAAAAGTTCTAAAATGTGACCTATGATTTCCACGAATTTGTGAAGGTGGTAAATCAGTTGAAAAATTAATATAGTTACCAGTAAAAAATTTTAAATTTCTTTTCATAAATTTATACCAGGACCAAACTAAAAGCATCAGGGGGAATTATATTATTTTGGTTATAATGGATTCTGTCCATACTTGTTGTCCCCCTGACGTTTTAAGGAAATGCAAACCATCATCAAAAATGATGACTTACTTGCAAAAAATTATAACTGAATAATTTTTATCTGTCTATCATTTGACATCTGTAAACAATAGTTTTAAAATACTTGAACAGGAAATGTTTATGCAAAAAGTTGACCCAACAAAAATAATATCTGAAAGACTTACTGACCCAGCTATGTCTATGGCTGAAATAGGTAGGAAATATGATATATCAAGGGAACGAGTAAGACAAATCTTGATAAATAATAATCTTCCTACTTTCACTAAACAAGTTAAACCACATTGCACAAGGTGTGGTAAAGCATATAGCAGAATTGCTAACTATCCAAAAAAATGGAAAGTGTGTAGGGATTGCTTTATGAAACTTCCAAAGCAAACTAGGGATTTTATTAGACAAAACTAAATCTTGTATTACCTATTACGTATATAACGTATATATACGTATATATGTATATAAGTATTAACAATAACGTTAAGCGTTATTGTTAATGACGTATATAAACCATAAGTTAAAGGGACAATATGGCAAATAGAACAGAAACAGAAGTAGTCAAAAATTATCTTCAAGCACTAGCTAATCAAGAGAAAGCAAATGATGAACTAGACAAGGCAAAGTACCACGTTAAAAAATTCATGGACGAAAAAGGTGCAGAAGAATTAATTGATGATGCTAAAGTAATCACAATGGTTAGAACTTGGGATTATGATAAATCAAGACTAACACCATTGTTAGAATTAATACCATCTGAAGATTTGGTATCTTCAGGTGCTTATACTCCAAAAGAAACCAAGATGGTTGAGATTGAAGAAAAATGGGATATAAGGATTCTAAACAAGTTTAGGAAGCGTGGAAGTGAAGTGGCTGAATTACTGGAAAGAATCAAACTACCAAAATCATTTTATTTTAAAGTTACAGACAGAAGGTGAAAAAATGGCTTATGAAAGAATAGAATTACAAACAGGACAACATCAAACACAATTAAGAAATGTTGTTATAAAAGAAGTAAAGACTGCACAAAGTGGGGATTGGCAAATGAAAATTAGCATACCTGATTTTTCAGGTAAGTATGACCACAATGAAACAGTGTTTGCAAAAAAGACAGAAGGCTTTGACCCAAAACCTAATGATACTTATAAGGCTATGGTATCAAGGGACAGTTTAAAATCTGACAAAGATGGCAATGCCAAATCAGGTGACTATGATGACCACTATTGGCATACAGTTGATTGGACAACAAGGCAAATAGCTGAAGTACAAACAACAGATAGTCCAACTGAATTATTTGAACCACAAAACAATGCAACAAAACCAACAAATACAGGTAGGGCAGTAACAGTTGCAGTTGATGATTTTAGAGAACTAGACAGACAGGCTAGGGCAAGGAATAGTAGGGAAGCAATTGCTAAAGACATTATTGTTGCCAGTATAAACAAAGTTGATTCAGTAACACCTACAAAGGCTATAGTGTTAATGAACCTGGTAGGAATAGGTGCTGACTTAATTGAAGGAAAGACACAATTGAATGATGCACTTAAAAGCATTGAACATGACACTAATGAAATTCATTCACTAATGACAGAAATACTTGGCAGTGAAGAAATGAAAGGTGTGTAATGGAATTAAGCAACATGACTTATAAGCAGATTGACCAGCTAGAAGAAAATTTAAGCAATCCTATTGTAAAAGAAGGTTATTTGTTTAATGAAACAATCATTAGGTTATTGTGTCAGTCATTAAGACAAAATAGATACTTAGCAGATATGGTTCAAAAATCAGCTACAGAATCAAGAATGGCATACAATACAATGAATGAAACAAAAAAGAAAATGAAGCTAGACAAGTTACAAGGTGATGTTGATTTTATGTTAGGGACAATTACAGGCGTTAAAAGAAATAAACAAAGTAGAAAAATTAGGGGAATACAAATTGGAACAAGAACAAATAGAGAATGAAGAAATAATAGAAATAGAAAATCCATTAGAAGATGTTATATACAATCGTATTGGCAACGTGTTCAAATTTGATTTTCCTAAAAAGAATATAAGGATTAGGTTGGATAAGATATCACAAGATAGATATACTTCAGCAGATGTTAGAGTTGAGTATTTGAAACCACTACAGTTTCAGGCACATCACATATTTCAATCTAAAGCTAACATTGACCAGTCATCAGGTGCTAATGGAAAGACATCAATGGTTAAGACTTGTTACAACAGGGCAGATGATTTGAACTATGAAGAATGGGACGCAATTATTGAATATTCTTGTGTCAGTGTTCTTGAAGCATTTAGAGAAGATGAAACTGCACCAGCTATAAACTTGCGTGACCTGGCTGAAGCAACAGATGAAGGTATGTTAGTTACACCATTATTTCCAGCTAATGAACCATCAATTATATTTGGTGAAGGTGGTACAGGTAAAAGTGTAATAACACTTTGGATAGCTGGATTGGTTTCTGAAGGCTTTGGATTTGATTGGTTATCTGCTAAAAAGAAGAATGTTTTGTATTTGGATTATGAAACAAGTGAAGCTGAATTTAAAAGACGTGGTGACAAATTATCTAAGGGCATGGGTCTTGATATGCCTTATGCAAACATTTGGTATAGAAGATACAATTCACCACTGGTTGATATGGTTGAGCATTTAAGAGAAGAGATAGACAGGAATGATATTGGATTTATTGTTGTTGATTCTGTTGGCTATGCTTGTCCTGAACCTATTAGTGATAAAGAAACAAACAAATATTTTAATGCCATGCGTACATTTCCTGAAGTTACTTTTATTAATATTGCACATACATCAAAAGAGAATACTGCCAAGAAAACACCATTTGGAAGCGTTTTTTGGTGGAATGGTGCTAGAAGTATATGGGAGATTAAAAAGAGTCAAGAACAAGGTGAATCAGAAATAAATAGCGTACTTCATCACAGAAAGATAAACAATGGTTCATTGCAAAAACCAATTGGCTTTAATTTAAAGTTCTTACCTGATTCAATAATGATTAATAATGCAGACGCAAAAGAAATACAGAATTATGAAGTTGCAAGAACAAGAACTGATGAGATATATCAGATACTGGCAAGAAGTAGTGAGAAGTTAAGTTTAAATGAAATACTATATGCACTAGAACTAGATGATTCAAAGTTAAACAGTGTTAGAGCATCAATGTCCAGGAATGATAACATGATACATTTTGGAAATGGATTATGGGGTGTCAAGGGTAAAAATTATGGTAACAATGCAAGTTCAATAAGTTGGTGATATATGAGTTGTGGAGAATTAGAATGGCACATGAAAAATGACCCATTTTTTAAAGTAGAAAAATATAGCAAGGCTGGTAGGAAAACTAAGTTTCCAAAAGCAAAAGACATTACAGTTATGTTACTTGTTAAAAATCCTGACATAAGAGCAACGCAAGTGCTTGAGTATTTGAATATGTATCTTGAAAAAGATGAAGTTCCTAGTATTCAACATATTGCTAGAAACTGGGTCAATAAAGACAAACCAACAAAAACTTTAAGCTGGATTCAAATGAGCAGAATCAATAAACAAATGGCTATAGTTGAAAGAGAATTTAATATATTAAAAGAAATGATAAATGGGCAATGATATTAAAATAGCAATATTACTATTGGTAATTATTTACATTGCTTATTTGTGCCATTCTATAACAAAATATGCTTTGAATTGACAAAAGTAGAAGTATATCAGTTAAAAAAACAGATTAATGCAAACTGAAACTTTATATGGGTTGACAATGGTAGTAGATATGTTTTATGGTTTACTTAATATTAATTTAGCATAAAGGAAATGCAATGAATCAATTTAACATTATAAATGAATTACCAAACAGTGACGAAGAAAACAAAATTATTAAAGCTATAGTTGACTATGCTGGTCTTAACATACAAGCATGGGAAAGACTAGGACAAATTACTTCAAAGAATGCTACAAAGTTAATGAAGGGTTGTTATTCAAAAGGGGCAAGAGTTAAATTTGTATCTACAGATAGTGGTGACACTATTTATGGCACAATCACAAAAGTAAACAAAGTAACAGTTTCTGTACAACAAATTGAATCAACTTGGAATGAATGGAATGTCCCCCCAAATATGTTAGAAATAATATATGAAAATTCAGAATGGGTTAAGGCAAAAAAAGAAGCAAAGGTAAAGAAAGAACAAGCATTAGATTATGATTTACCAAAATCATTATAAATTAACAAATTAATAACTAAAGGGTCTAGTGTAAAAGCTAGACCCTTTTTAGCATAGGAGATGCAAATGTTTACAAAAAATGAATTAGAATTTATTAAAACAACTTTAAACAATGTCATGTATGGCAGAGTTGTGGACGTTAATGAAATGAACAAGGAAGCAAGGGCAATGCTTTGGGACATCACAAGTAAAATTATGATGAAGCAACGTGGTGATGACCCTAGCACTTGGAAATCATTACTTGATATGGTCAAAGATGAAAGCACATATTCTTATGACCATAATGACCCAATAGACAAACCAATGGTTGATGAGCAAAGGGAGATGCAAAATGGATAGAGAGAAACAAAATTGTATGGAAACAAAGCTGGATTTTAGTAGGTTATCAAAAGAAGAGATTATTAGATTTTGGGACTTACTTGGACATGAGTCAGAAGAAGATAGGTTTTGTTTAAGTTTAATTTTTGACAATGAAAAATGTACTTGTATTGATTGGGAAACAAAAAGACAATTACATGATTGGGGGTGGTGGAATGATGAAGATGTGATGCCATATCATGTTCAGAGAATGCAAGACAATTATCAGATAGGAGATGTTACAACGTGTGTCTATTGTGGTAATTATTTTCTTGGATATGGACATGGTGGTTGGAGTGGCACTGCTCATGAAAACTTTCATTGGGAACACGTTTGGGATATGCCTAAATATCAAACTGAAGTAGAAAGAAATTATAATGAATGGGTATATGAAACAGAAGAAGAATGGATAAGCAGAACAAGAAAGCGTACTGCTGAACTAAATATTCTAAATTCTGACAAGTATGACAAAGGGTCTAAAGGCTATTGTTATAAGTGTGAAGATAAGTTTAGGCAAGAAGTAAAAGAACTAGCACCAGTAATTAATATAGATGATGTATTGATAGAAGCAGAAGGTGACAGGCTTTTGAGTTTGTTAAAAGAATATTATGATTTTGATTCAGACAAACAACATTCAAGAAATTCAGATGGAAGATTTATATATGGAAATAAATATTTCAAAGAAAGACAAAGACCATATCAGGAGTTAGCACAAAAAAATAATACTAACTGGTATGAATCAAAAGAAAGAATTGAGTTTTACAAAAAAGAATTAGTGCTTTGGCAAGGCAAGTTTACCTGGAAAGAATATCATGCCTTACCAATACAAGAGAAGAACAAGATAGGCAGTAATAATACTTGCGTTGATTGTTGTGGAATTAAAGGAGTAGCACAATGAAGATGTTATTGAAATACAATCCTAAGACAGGCAATTGGGTTGGGAAGTTGAATAAGAAGAAGTTGCAACAAGAAGCACAGAATGATTATATGCAAGACCAATGGAAGAGAAAGGCAAGAACCACTAGACAAGGTAAGGTATAATTATGGTTACTATGATAGAAGATATAATGGTAGTAAAAGGCAAGGGTGATGGTTATATGGATTGCTACACTTGTGGTGTGCGTATGACTATTGTTGAGTGTGCAAGGAACAGATATGAAGGCAAGGTATGGGGTGATAAAAAAGCATTTAGGGTAGTGATGTGGTGTGATGATTGTGTGCCAAATGAAATACAAATAAAGGGATAAAGGAATAAAAATGGACAACAAATATTTATATAGTAAGAGCAATCAGGTAACTTTATACAAAGGGTATAATATTAATGTATTAAAAACGTTACCTGACGAATCAATTAATTGCGTTGTAACTTCGCCTCCATATTATGCTTTAAGGGATTATGGTAGTGATACCTGGATGGGTGGTGATGAAAACTGTGACCACAAATCAAAGTTTGCAAAGCGTGGAGTTGGCTATCTTCAAGACAGTATGAACAAAGGAATGGGTGTGGATTTTTATAATGCTTGTCCCAGTTGTGGTGCTGAGAAAATGGCAGAATGGATAGGAGGTAATGACATAAATTGTAAGCATGAAGTAGGTAGGTCAACAAGGGGTGGATTAACAGAAATGCAATTAAATAACACAGGTAGTTTTGGTGACGAAGCAATTAAAAATGGTCATGTTTGTCCACATTGTCATGCAGTAAGGAAAGATAATCAATTGGGTTTAGAATCAACACCACAAGAGTTTGTAAAAAATTTAGTAGATGTATTTAAAGAGATTAAAAGAGTTTTGGTTAAAGATGGGACATTGTGGTTAAACTTAGGTGATAGCTATGCTGGGTCCAATGGAAATGGTTACAAGCAAACAGTGGCAAGTCAGAATAGCAGTAATGCTGGTGGTGTAAATGAATCATTTAGGGATAAGTTTAAAAGGCAAGATGATGGATATAAACCAAAAGACTTGATGGGCATACCCTGGAAAGTTGCGTTTGCATTGCAAGAAGATGGTTGGTATTTAAGGCAAGATATAATATGGCACAAACCAGCTCCAATGCCTGAATCAGTTAAGGATAGGTGTACTAAATCACATGAGTATATATTCTTGTTAAGTAAGTCATCTAAATATTATTATGATGCTGATGCTATAAAAGAGCCTAGTGTTGATGCAGAAAGTTTTATAGGTAGAAGAGAAAGAAATCCAAATTCAGAAGAGTATAAAAAGACTACACTTAGAGAATACAATGTTGACCCAAATATAACAGGCAAAACATATCCATTTAGGAATAAGAGAAGTGTATGGAGTATTGGCACTGCATCATACAAGGGTTCACATTTTGCAGTGTTTCCAAAAGAGTTACCAATGAATTGTATCAAAGCTGGTACAAGGGAAGGTGATGTTGTATTAGACCCATTTGCTGGGTCAGGAACAACGTTAATGGTAGCACAAGAATTAGGTAGGAAGGCAATAGGTATAGATGTTAAAGCAGAATATCTTGATATGTGTCTTGAAAGAACCAAGCAAATGGGATTATTTTAATTAATTAAAGGGGACAAAATATGCAATTTATTATAGGAAATGACACACCAGTTAATGGCAGATTGTGGGCATTAGATGAAAATGATAATCTTTTGAAATATGACACTGTTGAAGAAGCAGTTGATTTTTTAGAAGAGAATGAAGCAGACCCATCTGATTGGCATATACACATTACAGATATAAATAATCAAGATAGTTGCAAGTATTGTAAGCATGATTAATGAGAAATGAAATGTGGAACAAGAAACCATATAATAATACAGAAGCATTAAGACTGGCATTTGCTTTAATGAATAGAGCAAGGACACCTGAACAACATGAAGTGGCAATTCAAAATATGTTTGACATTGCTGATATGTCCAGTGCAGAAGAAATTGAATCTGCATTGATACAGGAAGGAATGTGGAATGTCATACTTAATGGTATTGTTAATAAAGGATATGACTAATAAGTAACATGGTTTAACTTGTTATACCTTGTTATATAACTGTTATATCTCTTCATAAGATACATAACGTTTGCTTTATTCTGTTATATGGATTACCCTTCTATATACGTATATAACGTACTCCTATAACATATAACTATACTTCGTATAGTTATATTGTTATTATATGCAGATGAATAAGTTTTTTGACAGTATTAGAAAGTTGGCGTTGAAGGATAAATACACAAAATCCACATACGCCAACAATTCCCAAAAGGCACAACGCAAAAAATCTACTGAAGAGTATGCTTATCCTAATGAGAAGATAAGGCTATCTAGGTATGCCACATGGAAGGACTTGCACCCTGACACCAGCTTGATAGGTGATGCAAGTGACAGACACGTTCAGGATAAAATAATTCTGCTGGTAGGTGAAGTGATTCGTGGTGGCATAGCTGAACAGGGTGTTGCATGGCTACGCAGTGACACAGGTAGGTACTGGTGCAAGGTAGTAAATTTAGAACCAACTTATATTCAACGCAAAATAAATTCAGGATTAAAACCTAAACGTCCTAAAGATATGCGTGGATAAATATAGGCATATAATAATGCTTATATATGCCTAATACCAGGTATACCTATATATACGCATATACACGCATACAGGGGGGGTATCATATTTACGCAGATAGGCAATATGTATACGTCAACTAGGTATTTATAAATTTTAAAAAAAACCAAAATGGACATTGACATTGGTTGCATATGCCTTTATTCTTTTTAGATATATATAAATGGAAGGGACACCAACTGATATGTAACGCATTGTTTGTGCCATGACCCATTGTTTGTCAATGATGAGCCAAGCAGTTACGCATCAACATAGTTTTCATAGACTCTTTTTTGTTGTGTTCCTTCCTATAAACACAAAGGGAAATGCAATGTTTACACAATCAATGCCTGATGGCTATTATTACAGAGAAATCAATGATGCAGAAATTATGCGTCCACTTATGAAGCGTGGTAATGCAGATGTTAAAGTATTCTACAAGCTGAAGAAGTTTAGAGATGAAAGGAAGTGGAGAGAAGATGTAAATGTTTTAGCAAACATAGGCTGGGACAAAGGTAATCAATTTTTTAGAACGCATGAGTTGTTAGGTGAATTAGATTCAGAGCAGATGAGATTTAGAGTTGATGATTTGCAGATGTCACTTGGTAGAGTGCAAGATGTTATGCAAGAAGGATATTGGGCGTGTGCTTGGGAAACAAATAAAAAAACAAATGATTTTTATAAAGATACTTTAGTAAGACCAATGTTGGATAAACTTCAAGTAGGTCATGTGTCACTGGAAGAAGGTGATTTGATTCAGTTTCAGGGAATGACTTTTGTTTTATTTGATGAAGCAATTTATGACAACAAGGGTACTAGTATTAATAACCTTCTTGGTTACAGACAAAGATGGGGCAAGTTGATTAGAACAGTTAATGATTATGGCGAAGTAGATAATGTTACACTGTATTCTATTAACAGTTGACAAATGTATTTAAAAGAAATAGAACACCTTCTTGAAAGTGATGAAAGGTTTGACATAAGTCAGACTTTTGGACACCCTAAAAAGCATGATTTCAAATTTGGATATGTTGCAGATACATTTGATAAATTAATGTTACAGGACACTGTCATTCCTTCCCTTGCTTTATTTGAAAATACAATTCTTACGCAATTTGAAACACTGATTAAAGAACAAAACGTTCCTGGTGATGAAGTGCATGGAAGGATTGCAAGAATGTGGGCTGGTTTTACAATGGAACAACACGCATACCAATTGTTATTACACATTGGAAGTGAATATGGTTTTGGAAACAATATAATTATTACCAATCCTGAACTAGATATGAAACAAGGCATTGATGTTTATTTAAAAAATCAATATGACCTTTCCAAATCAGGTAAGTTACGAATATATAAAGATTCTGCACAAAAATGGAGAGATTTGAAAGATAAAGACAGACCCAAAGGGCATCATGTTTTAGGCGTGTTTGAAGATGTTCCAATTGGTAACAAAACACCTGACCATACTAAAGAGATTAACAAATGGTATCTGCTAAGTGATAACCATGCAGATAAACTAATACAAAAATACCTTCCAATAATTACACCAGTAATGATAAAAAAATATTTTTACAATTAATAGTTTGTAAAATCCCTATATGTTGTGGTATATTATAATACCATACAATATGTGGGTATTCGTGTGTCAAAAAATTTAGCAATAAAATTAAGAAGAAATCAAATTTTAGAATATAAAATTGCTGGTTTTACAAATCAAAAAATTGCTGAAAAATTAAACGTTTCACCTTCTGTAGTATCAAGTGATATCAAAGCATCACTACAAGCACTGGAAGATTCAACAAGCAAGAACGTAGAGAAAATGCGTGTGCTTACAAATGCAAGATTAGAAAACTTACTTGTTCCATATTACATGAAAGCAACTGCAATAAATGACATTGGTGAATTTGAAGGTGATATTGAATCAGCAGAATTTTCAAGAAAAATTTTAAATGATATCAGGCAGTTGTGGGGTGCTGATTTAAAGAAACAAGATATTAACATTGATGCCAGGAATCAAACAGTTGTATGGGACAAAGATGAAAGTCCAAATGATTTATTAGAAGATAAAATAAAAAAATACATTGCAAGAAACAACAGAATCACTGATAAAGCAAGTACAGAATCTAACTAAAGAACAAGCAATTAAAAAGTTATTTGATTGGCGTTCTGAACTTAATGCACGTCCAAATCAAATAGCACCTGATGGCAACTGGACAACTTGGCTTATTCTTGCTGGGCGTGGCTTTGGTAAAACAAGAACAGGTGCAGAATGGGTAAGAGAACGTGTGGAGTCAGGGTTGTCAAAACGCATAGCATTGATTGGTAAGACTCCAGCAGATGTGCGTGATGTAATGATAGAAGGGGAATCAGGATTGCTTAACATCAGTCCCCCTTACAATATGCCAACTTATGAACCATCTAAAAGAAGATTGACATGGGACAATGGTGCAATAGCACAAACATTTTCATCATACGAACCTGACCAATTGCGTGGTAGTCAGTTTGACACTGCATGGGCAGATGAAATGGCATCATGGGAATACCCTGAAGAAACATGGGATAACCTTATGTTTGCTTTAAGACTAGGTGAAAAACCACAGGTTTGCGTAACTACTACACCAAGACCATTGCAACTACTTATAAATTTAAGAGATGCAAAAACAACTGTACTTACAAAAGGTACAAGTTATGACAACAGGGAGAATTTAAACCAACAATTTTTTGATTCAATATTATCTAAATACAAAAATACAAGACTAGGTATGCAAGAAATATATGCAGAAATACTAGAAGAATCAGACAACGCTATGTGGAAACGTGAATGGCTTGATGAAGGGAGATTGGAAGTTGGTCCTGGAGATTTAGAAAGAGTTGTTGTGGCAATTGACCCAGCAGTGACATCTAAAAAAACAAGTGATGAAACAGGCATTATTGTAGCTGGTAAAGATAGTGAAGGTAAGTTTTATGTCCTTAATGATTCCAGTGCAAGATACACACCATCAGCTTGGAGTGAAAAAGCAATAATGCTATTCAATCAATATCAATGTGACAAAATAATTGCAGAAGTCAACAATGGGGGACAACTTGTTGAACATACACTGCGTACACAATCAGAAAATGTACCATACAAATCTGTTCACGCTTCACGTGGAAAACGTACAAGAGCAGAACCAATTGCATCACTTTATGAACAAGGCAAGGTACATCATGTTGGTAATCTTGAAAGATTAGAAAACCAACTTTGCAATTGGGAAGCAAATTCAGGTGACCCAAGTCCTGACAGACTTGATGCACTTGTTTGGGCGTTATCTGAACTAAGTGGTTCAGGAAATCCATCAATACGTTGGCTATAAGGAGTAAGATATGGCATGGTATAACAAAATAAATCCATTTTTAAAGACAGAAGAAAAAGCACCTAGCTTGGACAATTCAATGTTTCAAAATTACACAATAGGTGGCACGTTATCAAACGTTACACCTAGTGATTACATATCTGCTTATGGTCAGGTAGGGTGGGTGTTTGCTTGTGTATCAAGAATATCTAGTGCAGTTGCAGAAACTAATTGGAGATTATACCAAGTAAATGAAACTAATAAAGAGAAAGAAGAAATTATAAATCACCCAGTATTAAAATTATTTGATTTTGTTAATGAATATACTACTGGACTTGAAATGATGGAACAGACACAGACATATGTTGACCTGGTTGGTGAAGCGTTTTGGCTTGTTATAAAAGATAGGATTGGACGTCCAGCAGAATTGTGGGCAATAAATCCAAGTAAAATAAAAGTTGTGCCACATTCAAAAGATTATATTGCTGGATATGTATATGTAAATGGACATGAGAAGATTCCATTAGAAACAGATGAAGTTATACACATTAAACTTCCTAATCCTAATAATCCTTACAGGGGTCAGTCACCCATTGCTTCTATCATGTCAGATATTGAAGCTGAAAAATTTAGTAGTCAATATAACAAATCATTCTTTCAAAACAGTGCTGAACCTTCAGGTGTTATAAACTTTGAAGGCACACTTACTGATTCACAATATGAACGCTTGAGATATCAATGGAATGAACAACATCAAGGGGTTTCAAGAAGTCATAAGGTGGCAATACTTGAAGGTGGTGCTACCTGGCAAGGCAAAACTGTAAACCAAAGGGATATGCAGTTTAAAGATTTAAGGTTAATGAATCGTGATGTCATTCTTGGTGCTTATGGTATGCCACTGCATATACTTGGAATAAGTGAATCTGTAAACAGGGCAAACGCTGAAGCAAGTGAATACACATTTGCAAGATGGGTATTAAAACCAAGATTGCACAGGATAAGGGCAAAACTAAATGAACAGTTTATTCCTATGTTTGGTGAAAATTTATATTTTGATTATGACTCACCAGTGCCTGAAGATGTCCAGCGTAATTTATCAGTGGCAGATACAGGTTTTAAATCAGGTTACATTACCAGGAATGAAGCAAGAACACTGGTTGGACTTGAATCAGTTAGAAATGGTGATGTCTTTATGATGCCACTAGCATCTGTACCTGAAGCAGTTACAAGACAGAAAGCGTTAAAAGAAATGAATGACTTTACAACAGAATACAAAAGCTACAGGGCAAAGTCATTTCTTGATAAGTATGATAACTTTCAAAATCAACTTGAAAATGAATTTGAAAAAATATATGCCAAGCAAAAGAAAGAAATTGTTGCTAATTTAAAAGATGACCCTAAGAAAAATCCGTTTAATGAAATGAAGTGGCTTGAAGTAATGGAAGAATCATTGACTGCTTTCTACAAAAAGTCTATTGCCAAAGCTGGTAAAGATACACAAGAAGAAATAATGAGAAGGGCAAACAGATTACTTACCAGGTCAGTTAAACAAACAACACCATACAGTTATGACTTTGATTCTGAATCAGATGCAGTTGTTAATTTTATTAGACAAAATGCGTTGTCTAAATCTAAACTTCTTATTGGGACACAAGCAAAAGAAGTCAGGGATTTGATAATTGCATCAAGAGATATAGAAGGTGTTGGTGTTGATGGACTGGCAACGCAAATAAATCAATCATTTGGAGATGATGCAGTTTATCCATTTAACAAATCTTATGCCACAAAAGTAGCAAGAACTGAAACTGCTTCAGCTTTAAACCATGCAGTGCTTGAATCATCTAAACAATCTGAAGTGGTAACAAACAAAGTGTGGTTGACAACGCAAGATAATGAAACTAGAGATGACCATTCATTTGCTGATGGGCAAAGAGTTCCAGTGCAAGAACCATTTAATGTAGGTGGCGAATTGTTAGATGCACCAGCTTTAGGTGGTGACCCAGCAAACAATGTTAATTGCAGATGCACTATGCTAGAAGAAATTGATGTTGATATGCTTCAAGAATTTGTTGATGCTGGTGTTCAAATTAATGACCCACATACATATTATGTTAATCAACTTGGTGATGGACAATCAGAAAATATAGAAACAAAAGAATCTGATTATCAATATCCACTACAGGAAGCAAGATGTCATGATTGTGATAAATTACTTGCTAAAAAACTACTTGGAACTGTTAGTTTATATTGCAGTAGATGTAAAAAAGAAATTAAATTTAATGATAAAAGTTTGACAACTACAAAATAAATAGTTTATAATTTTTACAAATTAAATATGGCTAGAGTGCATGACACCAATGCCAATAATGTGAATCCTAAGAGATCGTTTTTTATAAGTGACCAGCTTGTATAAGGGTCTTTTTTTGTGTAAAAAAGGTCTAAAACTTTAACAAATAAGGAGTACACATGGCTTCTGAAAATGAAGTAAAAAAGATTTTCAAAAGTTACAGAGCAGAAACAAAAGCAGTTGATGACCAAGATGGTTATATCAAAGCTATTGTGTCAACTGAAGCAGTGGACAGAGATGGGGAAGTAATACTTTCATCAGCCTGGCGTAAAACCATAGATGATTTTATGAAACACCCAGTGCTAATTTCATCACATGACTATAATGACTTAACTAAACAGTTAGGTGAATGGGTATCACTAGAAGTAACAGACAAGGGTCTTGAAGGTGTGGCTAAATACTACATTGACAAAGGCAATGCTGAAGCTGATTGGGGATATGAGTTAGCAAAACAAGGTAAATCTGCATATTCAGTTGGATTCATGGCTTATGACTACCAGGAAGGCAATGGTGAAGATAATGCAAAACGTACTTATACAGACGTTGAACTTCTTGAAATTTCACAAGTTACAATTCCAAGCAATAGAGATTCATTGGTAACAATGCGAAGCAAAGGGTTAAATCCAGTTGCAGACGAGATTGCAAAAGAATTATATCCTGAAGCAGAAGTGCAAGAAGATGAAGCTAAAGCACCACTTCCTGAAACTGACCAATTCACAACTGAAGAAGAAGCAATGGAAAGAGCTGAAGAAATTGGTTGTGAAGGTACTCACAGTATGGACGAAGATGGAAACACAATTTATATGCCATGTTCTACACATGAAGAATATGATGAAATTATGAATCCATCTGAAGAAGAAGGAGATGATGAAGAAGGAGAAGAAGAAAATCCTGATGGGTATGGTGAAGAAAACAGAAGTGTTAATGCAGTAACTTTTACAAAAGAAGAAAAAGAGAATTTAATGAAAGCAGTTGATAGTATTAATAAACTAAGAGCAAAGCAAACAGAAAAAATTTACACTGTTGCTGATGCTATTAGGGAAGGTGTCAATGCTGGTTTAAATAAAATTAAAATTAAAAACAATAAAAATAAGGAGAAATAAAATGGCAGAAGATGAAATAAAGTCAACTATGTCAGAGAAGGATTTCAATGAATTGAAACATGAAATTGAAAACAACACTAAAGCAGTTGTTGAAGATGTTATTAAATCCAACGTGCCTTCTCAAAGACTTCCAATGAGTGGAGAAGAAACCAAAGCTAAAGAAGGCAATGGTAAATTCAAATCTTTTGGTGAGTTTGCAAAAGCAATCTATGACAAATCATCAGGACAATCTGATGACCTTAGATTGAAAGCATTAAATGAAGGTTCAGGTGAAGCTGGTGGCTTCCTTGTACCTGAAGAATTCAGAGCAGAACTATTAAGTGTTGCTTTAGAAGAAGCAGTGGTAAGACCAAGAGCAACTGTAATACCTATGGCTTCAAATACAGTAAAAATTCCTAGAATTAAAGATACATCACACGCATCTAATGTGTATGGTGGTGTTAAAGGTTACTGGGTTGAAGAAGCTGGTAGTCATACTGCTTCAGAACCTGACTTTGCACAATTCCAGCTAACTGCTAAAAAGTTAACTGGTTACACACAAGCAAGTGATGAGTTAGTTCAGGATTCAGCTATTGCACTTGAGTCACTTTTGATTAATTTGTTTGGTAATGCTATCAGACATTTTGAAGAGAAGTCATTCATAAGTGGTGGTGGTGCTGGTGACCCTGAAGGTATTCTTAATTCTGATGCACTGATTTCAGTAGCAAAGGAAACAGGACAATCTGCAACAACAATTGTTTATGAAAACATAATTAAAATGTATTCAAGAATGTTGCCTGATTCACACAACAACGCAGTATGGATAGCACACCCTGATGTGATGCCACAGTTAATGCAAATGGCATTAAACGTTGGTACTGGTGGTAGTGCAATCTTTGTTAATAACGCATCAGATGGTGTTCCAATGACTATATTTGGCAGACCACTGTTATTAACAGAACACGCAAAGACATTAGGTACAGTTGGTGATATATACTACGCTGACTTATCTTATTACTACATTGGTGATAGACAAGGCATCACAATTGCTTCTAGTCCACATTACAGATTTGCAAATGGCGAAACTGTTTGGAGATTTACAGAAAGAATTGATGGTGGTATGTTACTTGATTCAGCTATTACACCTGAAAATGGTAGCAACACTATGTCCCCAATCGTAGCACTAGCAACAAGAAGTTAAATTTATAAACAATAATTAATAAATAAGGAGTATTTATTATGGGAAAAGGTTCAGAAGATATGGCGTTTACACCATTAGAACAAGCTGATATAGGTGGCACATCTGCTACTACATCATACGTTTCAATGGAAGGGTTTAACAGAGCAACTGCTTATGTTGAACTTGGTACTTGGGATTCAAGTGATGACTTAGATACTTGTGGAATTAAACAAGCAACTGATTCATCAGGAACAAGTGCAAAAGACTTAACAACTTCTGCTTCAGGTGGGAATTATGACACAGATAATCCTATTGACGCAGATGGTGACTATGTAATTATAGACATCAGAGCAGAAGATTTGGACACAGACAATGGGTTTACCCACATTGCTTTAACAACTGCTGAAGGTGGCAACTCAGGTACAGACAATGTATTTGGAATGCTTATCAGACATGACGCAAAGCATAAAGTAAAAGAGAAAAATGGTGACGCATCAACTGGTTCAAAGGTTTATGTAACACCTTAATTGATGTTTTTTCATAGGTATTGGGAATGGATAAAAAAAAGAAAAAGATAAAGTTGATTCATAACAAGTTATCTAAGCCTTCTAACAAGTCTATTCCCTTCCCTATGAAGCACAAACAAATTAAGAAGGCTGAAAAAGTAAAACAAATTTAAAAAGGCATACGCAGTTAAAAACTGCGTTACAAACATAAAGGAGTAACGTATGCCAAATTTAAGAAGTAGAAGAATAGGTGGTAACCTGGCTTACTGGTCAACGCACCAAAAAAGAATTTTAGATGCAACAGGTGAAGGAGTTGTTAAATACATTGATGACTTCACTAGCTTTCCAGTAGATGACACAACAGGTGACCCAGTAGCATGGACATCAACAATGGTTGAAGCTGGTAGTGGTAACACTACAATTGCATCTACAGACAAAAGTGGTGGTGCAGTTATAATCACTACTGCTGGAAATGAAGATGATGGTGGTAATTTCCAATTAAATGGTGAGTCATTTAAGACAGATGGAAATGAATTGTATTTTGGCACAAAACTACAAATCAATGACGCAGACCAAACAGATTTGTTTGTTGGTCTTGCAGTAACAGACACAACACTTTTAGGTGGTGTGGCTAATGCTATTTACTTTGAAAGTGTAGATGGTTCAGCAAGTTTGTCAGCAGTGACAGAATCAGGAAGTACAGAAACACAATCTGATTCAGTTGGTACACTGGTTGATGCAACTGATATAGAACTTGAATTTTATTACAATGGTTCTAATGTAGAATTTTTTGTTGATGGTTCATCTGTTGCAACAAGTAGTGCAAACATACCTTCAACAGAAATGAGAGTTTCAGTGCATTTCCT
>Ga0098055_1000312_pt1 | contig 30342 bp, 21 predicted proteins | sample 17_taG_FD_75107 | JGI IMG/M metagenome (GOLD analysis project Ga0098055, IMG submission 75107) | Marine viral communities from the Subarctic Pacific Ocean - 17_ETSP_OMZ_AT15314 metaG | ecosystem: Environmental > Aquatic > Marine > Oceanic | place: Pacific Ocean | collected 2015-01-18 | reverse complement strand
GCTTGACCCGCCGAGTCGGTTAGGCAGAGAATGAAAGCTTGGCGGTTTTGCAATGCAAAGAAGCCAAGCTGTAATGAACGATCAGCCGTGAGTGTACGGCCACGGCCTACGGCATTCATTCATGCTTTCTTTTACTTCGTAAAAACCAGCAATCATTCATTGCCTGGCCTTCCGCTCCAAGCTCGCGCGGCAGACCTCCATGCCCCACATGGATGTGGGAAATGCAGAGAATTGTCAGGAACAATTCCTGCCCATGGAGGCACCTCAGCTGCCGGCATCCTGCCTCCGCTGAGGACTTATGTCCTAATAAGCCAATCAGAGACGAAGAGAATAGCCAATGAACACATGGCGGTTTTGCCAGCGGCAAAGAAGCCTTTTGTGAATGGCGTCATTCGTGCGAGGTTGCTTGTCATGCTCGCCGTGTCACCTCTGCTGCCAGCATCCTGCTTCCGCTGAGGGCCTACGTCCATGTAGGCCGCTTTCACTGCCCTAAACGCCCTACTGTTGGTTTGTCGGGAACAGACATCCAGCGCAAAGCGCCTGGTCAAACAAGAGTTCAATAAGGTTGGTTTATTGGCGCAGCCAATAAGAAGACCTGGTTGAACCATTCCCCAGAATGAAGTCCCAAGAGCATTCCTTTATATGCAGCAAGATGCTGCCATATTTGTTGCCAAGCAATTCTGCCATCGGCTATAATACACGTCCTTTCTGAGCATAACTATTTCACCGATCATGACGCAATTTGTTTTTGTCACTGGTGGTGTGGTTTCATCTCTTGGAAAGGGCATAGCGGCGGCCTCTCTGGCCTCGCTCCTTGAAGCACGCGGACTGCGTGTGACCATGATGAAATTAGACCCATATATCAATGTCGATCCCGGCACCATGAGCCCGTTCCAGCACGGTGAAGTTTTTGTCACCGAAGACGGTGCTGAAACCGATCTGGATTTGGGCCACTATGAACGCTTTGTGCGCACCAAAATGTCACGTGGCAACAACTACACCTCTGGTCAGATTTATGAGAGTGTGATTCGCAAAGAGCGCCGCGGAGACTACCTCGGCGGCACCGTGCAAGTGATTCCTCACATCACCGATGAAATCAAGGACAAGGTCCGCAAAGCCGCTGAAGGGTTTGATGTGATCATGGTGGAAATTGGTGGTACCGTGGGTGACATCGAGTCGCTGCCCTTTATGGAAGCCATACGACAAATGGGCGTCGAAGAAGGCCGCAACAACGCCATGTTTGTGCACCTGACATTGGTGCCATATATCAATGCCGCTGGTGAGCTGAAAACCAAACCCACCCAACACTCGGTGAAAGAACTGCGCTCTATTGGTATCCAACCAGACATCCTGCTGTGTCGTGCCGAACACCCGATTCCGCGTGAGGAATTGCAGAAAATAGCATTGTTCACCAACGTGGAAGCACGCGCTGTGATTCCAGTGCTAGATTGCAGCAACATTTATCAAATTCCTGAAGAACTGAATAAAGAAGGATTTGATGACTTGGTGGTTGAACGCTTTGGCCTTGAATGCGACCCCACTGACCTGTCCGAATGGCAACGCGTGGTGGCAGCCGAAGCCAATACCCAGCATGAAGTCACCATCGGCATGGTCGGCAAATACCTGGACCATTCAGATGCCTACAAGTCATTGAATGAAGCCTTGCGCCACGCCGGCATACCCAACCAAACCAAAGTCAAAATCAAACACATCGATTCAGAAGACCTGGATACGTCAAAAGACCCGTCGGTGTTTGCTGATGTTGATGCCATTTTGGTGCCCGGTGGCTTTGGCAACCGTGGCTTTGAAGGCAAAATATTCGCCGCGGGCTATGCCCGTGAACACAACATTCCATACTTGGGCATCTGTTATGGCATGCATGCGGCCGTGATTGATTTTGCCCGCAATGTGTGTGGCCTGGAGCAGGCCAACACCACGGAAAACAACGAACAAACTCCGCACCCAGTGATTGGCTTAATCACCGAATGGATGGACCGCCAAGGACAAAAGGAAATCCGCGATTCACAATCCGATTTGGGTGGCACCATGCGCCTCGGCGCTCAACGTTCGAATTTGAAATCTGGCACTTTGGCGCACCGCGTGTACGGCCAAGACATGATTTCAGAACGCCACCGCCACCGCTATGAATTCAATAACAATTATGCCGACACCATCAGCGATGCCGGCATGGTGTTGTCGGGACGATCGGAAGATGACAAACTGGTTGAAATGGTTGAATTGCCAAACCACCCTTGGTACCTGGCCTGCCAATTCCACCCGGAATTCAATTCCACCCCCAGGGACGGACACCCGCTGTTTGCCAAATACATTGCCGCCGCATTGGCTCACAAAAACAAGCAGCAACATGCGGCTTAACCATGTCTGAGGACATGTACTGAGAGAAAACCATGAAATTGTGTCATTTTGAAGCTGGACTGGACCAACCGTTCTTTTTGATTGCCGGCCCCTGCGTGATTGAATCCATGCAACTGGCCATCGATACCGCCGGACACTTGAAAGAGGTCACCGACCAATTGGGCATTCCATTCATTTTCAAATCTTCATTCGACAAAGCCAACCGCACCTCGCTGGATTCGTTCCGCGGTCTGGGCATGGAAACCGGTCTGAACATCCTCGCCGAAGTGCAAAAACAAGTGGGTGTACCAGTGATCACCGATGTGCACGACGATTCACCGATTGAAGAAGTGGCCGATGTGGTCGATGTGCTGCAAACGCCAGCCTTTTTGGCCCGACAAACCAATTTCATCCTGCGGGTCTGCAGTGCCGGTAAGCCGGTGAACATCAAAAAAGGCCAGTTCATGGCCCCTTGGGACATGAAAAATGTGGTTGAAAAAGCCCGTTCCACCGGTAACCAACAAATCATGGTTTGTGAGCGTGGTGCCAGCTTTGGCTACAACAACCTGGTGTCTGACATGCGTTCACTGGCGGTGATGCGTGACACCGGCTGTCCAGTGGTCTTTGATGCCACCCATTCGGTGCAATTACCCGGCGGCCAAGGCGGCACATCCGGCGGCCAACGTGAGCACGTTCCGGTTTTGGCCCGAGCGGCCACAGCAGTGGGCATCTCCGGTCTGTTTATGGAAACCCACCCTGATCCAGCCAACGCCAAAAGCGATGGCCCCAACGCAGTGAAACTCAGCCAAATGGCAGGCTTGCTGGAAACTTTGAAAGTACTCGACCAAACCATCAAATCAAAAACCCTACAGGAACAAAGCGATGACTGGAATTAAAAAAATTCACGCCAGAGAAGTTCTGGATTCCCGCGGAAACCCTACCTTAGAAGCCGAAGTCACTTTAGCATCAGGTGCCTTTGGACGTGCCATCGTGCCATCGGGTGCCTCCACCGGAGCCCGTGAAGCCATTGAATTGCGCGACGGTGATTCGCAGCGTTATTTGGGCAAGGGCGTTCAACAAGCTGTGAAAAACGTCAACACCACTTTGGCTGATGCTTTGCAGGGATTTGATGCCGAAGATCAGGCTGGTTTAGACCACAAAATGATTGCCTTGGACGGCACTGACAACAAAGGCAAGCTCGGCGCCAATGCGCTGCTGGGCATTTCTTTGGCCAATGCCCATGCGGTTGCCAATGAAAAACAACAACCCCTGTACCAAAGCATCGCTACAGTAGACCAGTTTGTGTTACCGGTGCCGATGATGAACATCATCAATGGTGGCGCCCATGCGGATAACAATGTCGATGTGCAGGAGTTTATGGTGCTGCCCACCGGTTTTAATACTTTTTCTGAAGCCTTGCGATGTGGCACCGAAATTTTCCACGCCCTGGCCAAAGTCCTAAAAAGCAAAGGCTTATCCACTGCTGTAGGTGATGAAGGTGGTTTTGCCCCTAACCTGCGTTCCAATGTCGAGGCCGTTGACACCATCCTCGAGGCCGTACACCAAGCCGGATACAAAATCGGCGAAGAAGTTTACCTGGGGCTGGATGTGGCCAGTTCTGAATTTCACCAAGATGGCTTGTATCACCTGACCGGCGAAAACAAACAGTTGAACGCCGAACAATTCACCGACTTTTTGTCATCCTGGGTCGATCAATACCCCATCATCAGCATTGAAGATGGCTTGGATGAAGCCGATTGGACCGGTTGGAAACACCTGACTGAAAAACTGGGTGATAAAGTGCAACTGGTGGGTGATGATTTGTTTGTCACCAACACCTCAATCTTCAAAGAAGGGATCGACAAAAATATCGCCAATTCGATTTTGATTAAATTCAATCAAATCGGTACCCTGACCGAAACCTTGGAGGCCATCGACCTGGCTTACCAATCAGGCTACACCGCCGTCATCTCCCACCGCTCCGGTGAAACCGAAGACAACACCATTGCTGATCTGGCCGTGGCCACCTCAGCTACGCAAATCAAAACCGGCTCGCTGTGCCGTTCGGACCGCATAGCCAAGTACAACCAGTTGCTGCGCATTGAGGAACAGCTGGGCTCCCAAGCCAGTTACGCCGGCCGCTCCGCTTTTGATTTATTGAACGTATTTTAACTGTCGTATTCGGGCTGCTGTGGTTCACCCCGCATCAGCCAAACTGCAACCCGGAACCTTTTTGTCGAGCCGGCTTTGTTGTTGCCGGCTCGATACGGGTAAAGCATCGGCATGGATGCATTAAGGCGCTTCGAAACCACCAGTAAATACTGGATCACCATGCAATTCAATCAGCATTATCGGAACCGGTGCACCCTCTGAGTTGACATCAATTAAATCCCCTATTTCAGGTTCACACAGATCCATAATGGCCGGCCCATCGAAACACAGCCGGTTGTTATACACTTCATTGAACAAGCCCATTCCGGTCGGTATATCAGTAGTCAGGTAATAATCATAATTGGAGCTTAAGGGCACAGAAAACCGGCCCATGCTGTTACTGATGGTGGACTCAGATAACCAGCCATTATGCCTCCATAAATCGATCACCACATCGCCCATGGGAGCACCGGTATAACCATTGGTAACTTGCCCATTGATGCCCTGATTTAAATGCAATCCGAGGTTAACCATGCCTCCAGTTGCACTGACATCGATCAGTGAAACCTGGGACATATCACAGCTGTTGATGTCGTCCGAGAGTCCACACAAGCCATTGGGGTATGCCGTAATGCTGTGTCTATAGGCGCTGCCAACCACATAATACTGTCCTTCATTCACCGGAATGTCTACCGCAGGGCCCGCACTCCGCTCAGTGATTTCACTGCCGCTGGGGTCAACCAAAGTGACGTTGCCGCTGACTGGCTGTTGACTGTAAGCATTCATTAAATTAACAGTGAGAACTGGCTTTTTAAGTAAATCAAAAGTCATTGTTTGTTCGATATTATTCTGGATGTCGACGGTGGTGCCTTCGGTTAACAAACAGTCGACACCCAAACCCCGACCACAAGAAACCCCGTCATACAATTGGTGCATATAGGGACTGGAGCTGTGGGTGCGCGCATAAATGTGGTAGGTGCCGGCGTCAACATCTTCAATCACACTCACACCACCACTGGCATGGTCATTGCGGACCAAACCCATTTCTGAGTCCAAGATGCGCAATTCCACTGAAGACACTGGTAAACCAGTATCCTCTGCGAAAAATTCTGCCCGTAAACTGCCCTTGCGATGGACCTGCAGGGCATTTAACACATGGGTTGACTGGCCATCAATTTGAAACTCTGGACTGGCTGCCAGACAAACATTGGTATCCTGGCAGAGCTGATCAGGATAACTGGTGTGTAAATTGTTTTGATAATCACCCACCCTGGCCAACACCTGATAGGTGTCTTCAGGCAAAAACACCGGTCCGATGTCACCTTCCTGGTTCGTGGTGTGCCAGTGGTATTCATTATTTGACTGACCGACAATGGCCACCTGCATTCCAGCGGCAATGCCTCCGGCGATATAACTGGCGCCTTCAATGCTGATGCTGCCACGCCGAGACATGTTGATGTTTTGGAAATTCAGATAGTCACCGGCACCCACTGCCAACTCATGTTCTTCGTTGTAGGCACAGGGTGTTGGACAAGGCACGTCGCCTAACAGGGTGGACTCATGCTCCCCGTCAGTGATGGCTCTGATGTTATGTTGCCCGGGAGTCAAACCATAGAAAGCATAGTAGCCATTGCTGTCTGTAACGGCACTTTCACCCCCATAGTAGCCGGATCTGGAGGTCTTCACTTGGATGCCAGCAAGAGGCACACCATTGTGTCCTCGAACCCGACCTTTGACATGATTCAAAATGGTCAAGTTGAAATTCATGGTTTTGCTCTGGTTGGGTATCACATTGATGCTGGTGGCTTGCGCAAGGCCACAATGATTTCCATAACAATTTACACCCTGAAAATACTGCGAGAAATGTCCTTCTTGTGTTACTTCCACTTTGATGGGTCCGGCGTGGTTGATGTTAATTTCATATTCACCCGTACCATAAAACGTATTGCTGTTAATCAATTGGTTTTGATGATAAACATGTACGTATTTTCTGCTGTACCCTGTCGGCTGGGCTTCAGTGATGGTGCCCTTAATCTTGAATTTTCGGTCCAGTGACATGGACAGGTTTCTGGTCTGACCCAGATTGAGCTGGATGGTTGATCCGTTGTTGGACTGACAATTATCATAACAATTGGCTCCTCCATAGACCTTGGATATGTATTCACCGTTGTAGTTTCGATACATAAATCGGTATTGGCCAGGATATAACCAAATGCCACCTTGTCCATCTGATCCAATAGCAGACGAACCAACCTGACTTCCTTGCATGTCATAGGCATAAAGCGATCCCCCACTCACTGGTTGACCGGTATTATCGATAAAGGACACATTGACTCGACCGAGTTTGGGTAAATTGAGATTCCGATTATTAATGGTATTGTTGCCCGATACCACAATCCGATTGCCTTGGGTTAAATCACAACTGTTATGTTCAGAGCAAACGTGACTACTCCAGACCACACTGGCATACTCGTGAGATGAACCTTTCAAGTAATATTGGTCAGATGCTATGTTTGAAATTTCATAATTGCCAGCCGAATCGGTTTGGGTCGAATAGTAATTATCATCTCCGGTGAGACTGACCGAAGCGCCCGAGATTGGATTGTTGTTGCTGTCTCTGACCCAGCCACTTAAGGTGCCCCCCTGTTTCATACGGACGTTTTTCACGGCTGTTGCCAATGCCTTGATAACGATGGGATTACCTTCTTCTGGTGTGTTGCATCGTTCACTGTAGGAAACATCGGTACATAACACATTGGGGTGCATGGTTACCAAATGGTTATAATTTGCGGCTGAAACATAATAGGTGCCATCAGCCAGTCCGGTGAATTCGTATTGACCCTCATCACTGGCATAATCATAGTCGATCGAGTTTCCAGTCGAACTGTATAAGCGCACATAGGCAGCAACTGGGTTGTTGTCATGGTCCTTGATGGTTCCCCTGATTACAGCACCCGGCTGTAAATGAAAGGTAATACCTGAAATCGGGTTGGTGCCGTCATGTTGAACTGTATCTGGATTTACCTGGTCACAGCTGGAGAAGGAATGACCGTCACAGTTTTCATCTTCGTGGTATTGTGCCATATAATCGTTGGCAGACGCTCTGATGTGATAAGAACCAGGTGGTATTGAGGCAACTGACCAATGGCGTTGACCGTCTGTACCCGATGACCCCATGTATTGATTGTTATCAGCTCTCAGGATTTCGACCGATCCGTAGGAAGTAACCGGTTCTCCGGTATTGACATCCACCAAATACCCTGACATGCCGACATATCGATCCAAGTCTGTGATGCCCAGATCCAGATTTTGGTCATTGTCTACTTGAACCCCTGTGGCCTGACTTAAATCACATGCGTCCCCATCACAAGCCACATCATCATACATTTTGGAGCGGTAGTTATTGGCACTGATTTTCAAATAATGAAGTCCTGATCCGGGAATCACCGCTGAAAATTCACCGCTTGAATAGCCAGCATTGGTGCTGTTCACGAAATTATAGGAGGCATCATAAACTGTGATGGTGGCGTATATACCATTTCCGCTTTGGGCATCAACCACTTTTCCGCTGACGGTTCCAAATTTTTCCAGTTCGAAATTAATCTGATCCCTGACCTGGTCCGAGGCCACAGCCACCAAGCTGGCCTGACTGGCCTGACATCCAAACCCCAACCCCCCCGAACACATCACGCCATCATATAAAGTGGGAGCATATTGATTGCTTGCTTCAGCCAACAACACATATTCACCAGCTTCAAGGCCATCAATAATGTATCTGCCGATACTATCGGTGTATTCACTACTGATGAACACACCACCACTGGTGTACAGTGACACTTGGGCACCATCCAAGGGCGACTCGTTGGTGGCGCTGCGCACAAAGCCTCGGATGACACCGCTGCCTGAGCCTCGGCTGGATTCCACTGGCACTGATTCAACACTGATGACATCATGCCCCAATGCTTTTAACACCTCAGACAAAGACTGGCTGTGACTCAAAGCAGCTGACTTCTGATCAAGGCTGATATTGGGGTCGGCAAAATATTGTGACCACATGTGATGCTGAGACATTAATTTTGACACCATGTGCGCCGAAACCAAGTGAGACTGATCGGCAAGGATCAGGTCTTCTACGGTCTTAATTTCAAGGGCCCAATGTTCGTCATGCGGAGGCATTGTTGCATGGCTGGTCGCAACAAGGGTTAATAAGGTAAATACAAGTAGCAGGAATCGATCCATCGTTAAAGGTATCCAAAAAAAATCCATTATAATCAACTGATCTGAAATTTAAACCCAAGGCTGGGATTGTTCTGCAAAATTTGAGCTGGTCGGTTTATCCTGAGTCACTCGAGGCTCAAGGGTCAGTCAGTTTCGTTGGCCAAGCCAAAAGATTGAAGGCGACCACCTGTCTTATTCGCTCTAACCCTTAACTTACTGGATGTTGAGGTTTTCCTTAATAAAGTCTACAGACCTGGCCAAGTAAATGATGATGGTGTTCACATGAGAGTAAGAATGGCCTTCATCCTGAAACAACACCACTTCATGGTCCATGCCATACAAACTGATCAATTGCTGCATTCGAAAAGCATGCTCAGGCCTGACTGTGCTGTCCTCCAGACCTTGAAACAACAACAAGGGTCGCTGCATGTTTTCCAACAAATACAGTGGTGATTTTTGAATCAACTTTTCAATCTCAACAGTTGGATTGCCAACAATGTCTGACATCACATCAAGTAAATATTGATCCCTTGATAAATCCTTTGACGTGAATAACAAGGGTAAATCCATCACCCCAGCAAATGAAACTGCACATTTAAATTGCTCAGGATAAAGGTGTGTCAACATGACAGCAGAATAACCACCATAACTGCCACCCATGGCACAGATTTTGTTTTTATCCAGCGCATAAGTCTGCAACGCATGTGCGGTCATGGTTTGGATGTCTTGTTCAATTTTTTCACCCCATTCTCGCTTGCCTGATTCCTCAAATGACTTGCCATAACCACCCGATCCCCTGAAATTTACCTTTAAAGAAGCCAAGCCCTGTGCTGCCAGAAAATGTTGTATGGCATTATTGTGAGCAAAATCCTGCACACCAATGGGACCACCATGTGGCATCACCACCAAGGGGTGCTTTTTCGATTGATCGGCGCTTTTCGGCATGACCAAAAACCCTTCAAGGCTGATGCCATCAGCGGCTTTGACCTGTAAAACGTGGTGTTCGCCTTTGGGCAGGTTCTCATAACCAGGACTGGTGTCGAATATTTTATCTGCCCGCCCAGAAACCGTGTTCAACAAATACCAAGCCCCTTTGGAGTTAGGCGTGAATCCATACAGCAGCAAACGATCGTGGGCCGGCATGGTTTGTGCTTCAAATAAAGACAAATCTGGGTTACCGGCCATTGCTGACTTCAGGTGTTGATCTAACGGTTTGAAATAATGAACCTGAGGCAATCCATTTTCTACGTAACTGTATGCGACAACCTCTTGGGTCAGGGAATCAAAAAACACATCCCGGATGTCATGATCTTTATTTTCATAAAAAACACCCAAGTGTGTGCCATCTTTGGTGGCGTATTTGTGTATCGCATTTTTATCACTGAATTCATTGGTGACCACCAAGAAATAACTTTCGTCTTTACTGAGTCCTTTGAGCCAAATGAAGTGCTCAGGATCAACCATGGTTTTGACTTGTTCCCAATCATCGTTTGTAGGATTTGGTAAAAACCAATAGCTTACTATCGGGACTTCTTTCTTGCGGTCATAGGCGACAGTAATGGCGGCCCTGACCTGGCCACTGGAATCAACCAACCAATCAACCACATTTTTAAGCTTGCGGGTGGGCTTGTGAATCTTTTTGAAACTGTCATCTAAACTCTGTTCACTGGTAACGTCCAATAAATACAGGTTGTTGTTTGTTCTGGAACCAGGTTCATGCTTCTTCACGAACAGGATTTTATCCTCCTGTGCAGTTAGCCCACTCAACAAACGGCCTTGTTCTCTGAATTTAATGAATTTTGCATTGACTTTATTTTGCTGTTTTTGAATGTCCAGGTGAGCCACATAACTGATGTCATTGCCCTGATTGGTTAAGGTTAGAAAGAAGGAGTTTTTATCTATCCAGTCTAACGACGAAACCCTGGTTCCAGGTGGCAGTAATTGTTGGTACAGCACATAAGTCTGGTAGTTGGTGACATCAATCAAGCCTACGGTCACCACGTCATTAAGAATGGCATTGAACAACAAAAAGTCGCCACCAGAGATGAATGATCGGATGTTTTGCTCCTCAAGCTTAAAATAACTTTTCAATTCAGGGTATTTCTTTTCGTAAAGATTTGTAGGGCTAGTTTTGCTGTATACCTGCATGGGGGACTGAGCGATGTTTTCAGCCGTATAGTACAAGTTGGGCAGGGGTTTCTGTTTAGATTCATTGATAACGTCAGACAAATGACTGGCATAAGGATCATCTACTTTGCCCTGATAACTGAATGGCACTAGCTCACTGTACTTGGGAAACAGTTTTTTAAAGTGCATCATTTCAAAACTGAGGTGATTGAAATTATCTAACTCATAACTCACTCGCTGGTTTTTTTCCCACTTGGTTTTGAATTTCCAAGAACCAGGATAATTGATCACACCAGGCTTCACTGTGAAAGCATAATCGTCAGGCTTGAAGCTGCGTCTGACATTACCAATGCCAACATAGATATTGAGGTGTTCCCAGTAATAATCACCGGCTTTGACTTTCAGCAAAGCATAATTCTGCCCTTCTTCGATGTCGTTCATTCTGAATTTGTTACCAAATCCTATGCCATCAAAGGTGATTCTAGACATGTTGGTGGTGGTCTCTAATGACAGGTACAGGTAGCCCTCATCTGCTGCCAACTCACCTTTCTTGCCGCTGAGGTTGAAGACTTCATGGGTATTGAATGATGCGGTCCAGGCTGTTTGGGTTGAGACCAAAAACAAGATCAGCACAAACAGCAAGTGGTATCGAACAGGCATGGTTCACTCCATTGATTATTAAAATTTACCACAATATAGCAAAAAGATAATTTCAGAACCACCCCACATTTCATGAGGCACCGAAATTAATCATATGGTACTTAAATGATTAAATTAATCGCTTGGGCTTTGAACTGAAAGTAAGTTAGGGTGCCGACTTTTAAATTCATCTGCGCCAATGATTTGTTTGAAATCCTGGCCACAATGGTTTCTTCTTTCTCACCCACAACGACCAGCGCATCAAAACTACCAGATGCTTTGATGGCCATGATTTCACCATGGATGACATTCAAGATGCTGCTGGCTTGCGGTTTATCAGTTGACAGACTGACTTCATTGTCAGCAATGACCAATCGACCCTCGTTGCCCACTTCAGCTTCGCCCTTGACCCACAAATCCACGCCACCTTGGGTTTGCACCTTCAACAACCCGTGTTTTGGCTCAACGCCGACCACATGACAGGTTAAAACAGAGGCGTTTTCAGGGTCTGAAAGCAATCCGGTTTATTGCTGGATCATGGCTTCATTGACCGGTCCGTTAAATACCGAACAACCTACTTCGATGGCCAGCAACTCATCACATACCCAAATCAACTCAGTAATTTGATGACTGACAAACACCATGGGTAATTTAAAACGCCTGTGTATGGTTCTCAAATAATTCAACAAAGTCAATTTGTGCGCAGAATCCAAGGCCGCCAGTGGTTCATCCAACAGCAACAATTGAAGTTGCTGCGCATGGAATAGCAGCTAGGCTCAAATGCAAAATATGCCGGGAACCCGGCTTTTGATTCATTGAATATACTCTTATCGACACATGTTGTTTAGGCCAACATTAACTGATTGAAACAACGAATGCACAACAAAACAATGGCGTCAATGTTGGGCTGGATAAGCACTTTTACCAGTGGCTGTTATATAATGCCTTGCATTGACGATACTGTGTGATTTGTGAAACCTGCCAACAACCCCAACACCACCCCAAGCGATGACCCCAATCAACCCGTTGAGTTGAGCCAACCACCTGAATCACGTGCTGTCAGTTGGTTACATCAATTCACTGACTGGCTTTCTTTCGCTTTCTTCTTTGGCGTTTGCAGCCTGTTCTTTTGGTTGGTTTTTGATTTAGAAACCCGTGCCAGTATTGAATTCGGCTGGTCCCCATGGGTGGTGACCGCAATCACCTTGTTCCTCATCGCCTTTGTCGGCATCTTGGAAGGGTCTCAAATTGCCATCATCAACCTGGATGACAAAGACCCGATGGACTTTTGCTCAGAGAAGTTACATACGCGAAAAATCAAAGCTTTGATGGCTGCCAAAGAATCCATCCACCACTACCTCATTGGTCGACAATTGTTGGTGGTGGTGTCGGTGATTGTCTTTTCACTGCTGACTTCATTTCCGCACATGAGAAACCATGAATTTGGCGCCTACATCCCACCCATCCTAGACATGATTGTGTTCAAACTGGGCTTGATCAATGCGTTGGTGCTGCTGTGGTTTGGACAACTCATTCCGCAATTGATAGCACACCGGGCACCGCAACGGTTGTTGAATTTTTGGGTGGTCAGAAAAGTGATTCAGTTGTGCGTGTTCTTCAGCCACTTAAAAATTGCCAAACCCTCATCAGTGGTGGCCAACCAAGTGGAAATTGAAAACATCAAGCCACCAGCAAAAACAAAATAAAATATTGTCATGGTTGTCGTGCGTTTATTCAACACACAACTAATCTCTTCACAGGATAAATTTTCACATGATGCCCTAAGGTTTTTTTATAGCGCAGTGCAATTAACACATTGCATGACATCAAACACTGATAGCATCATACATGGTTAATTAACACCAAAGACCAACTCAGCTTTATTCCGTACCATTAACCACGTTCACAATTACTCATAAGGACTATGCACCTACAAAAAACCAACTGGATATCCAGTTGGTTTTTTGATTGAATCGATGACTGTAGTTTGCCTGTTACGGTGCTGGCGGAATGAATATATTTTCTTCAACCCCATTCCTGAAAATCAAATCGGTATTGGTATAAAACATCGGCGCTCTATAGTATCTATTACTAACGAATCCGCCATTGGTATAATCGGATAGCAAAGTTTGCGTTCCGTCAACTGGATCAATGGCCACGAGTTGTTGATCTAAGTTAACCTCTAAAAAACGACTGTTGGCTGCATCGTAAATAAAACCAAATGTCTCATCCAAAGGTGTTCCGGCTATGCCAATCTGGTTCGGAACCGGATTGTTTGGATCGATGGAGTAAAATGATGGTGCCGTATCTCGACCAGATCGCGTGTATATCAATCCATTACTGGGATTAAAGGCAATGGATTCACCATCAGTTCCATCTCCCAGAACAACAATACTGGTCAGTTGGCCGGTGGCCTTATCCACAGAGAACAAAGTTTCTGAGTTAACGCCCCCATCACCTGCGACCGCATACATTTGACCTGTATTATCGAAGGTAATTCCAGCCACATTTTCACCGGTATCACCAACCAAAGAAATTTCCCCGGTCGTGACATTGAGGGTTCCCAAAGGTCTTGAACCCGGAAAATTTGTACTGTCTTTGAAGATTATGTACACAGTTTGGTCAGTAGGGTCTACTGCCATCCCATTAGCACCTTCCACCACCACTCCATTGTATGTCAGATCAATTGCACTTTGAATATAGCCAGTGCTGCTGTCAATGATCATTAACCCGCCACCATCAGTGCCTGTGGTTACTGCTGCGCCGCCATAAGGTGACACAACATACAATTGCTCAACGGGTTGCGAGTTGACTGAGGTCATAAACAACAACGCAAATACCGTCGCAATATAATTTTTATTCTTCATTGAATTCCCCTTTTATGTGTTTATATTTAAATAATTTTTATCACACATGACAAAAGAACACAACCGTTTTATTTTTATATCAAATAAACTTTAAGCCTACCAATGAAAACCGATCATCAAACAACCCAAAAGTATTGATAACATCAGCCGACGAGACAAATTTTAGCACCCCTACTATTGTCCTGCTTTAATGAATAAAAAAAACCAACTCACTGTGATGGTCAACTGGTTTCAATTGGAACTGAATCCTTGTTGATGTTTAAGGGGCGTTGTTTAGGTTCACGCCATCATAGAAAATCAAATCCTGCTTGCTGGGGAAGAACATCAGCCCCCGCAGTGTGGGGGCACCCTGAACCGCAGGTGCTATCTCAGTGAATACAGCATTACTCACATTGATTCCCATCAACCGTTCTTGACGGTCTGCTTCCAGTAACACCCCAGTGTCTTCATCGTAAATCAATCCAGTGGGTTCACCAAAACCTTCAACACTGGAAATGACAATGGGGGGGGCGAATGACTTGAAATCATTATATGCTTTGATGCGTGACCATTTCATCCACAGTGCTGTGGCGAAACCCATTTGGTATACCAGCTGCTGAATCAAGTATTTCAAAAGCCAGTTTATGTGACGCATTGGGTTACTAATTCGCCCAATGATTAAGGTCTATTCTTTTTTATGTAGTGTTTCCCAGCCACATGAAGCACGTTGATTCTGAAAGCCTATCAGCCACAGTACCCTGTTTTCTCACGCACAGTTTCGCGCACTTTGTGCCTTGAACTGTAACCACAAGGGTTGCCCTGTTTTGATGTCCAGCTCCACCAGCGATTTGGTGGAAATGCGACTGAGGAAAATTTCTGAATTCACTGCCACCGAAACCATCTGATCATGCTGATTCAAGGCTTGGATAGCGACCACTTCCCCTGCCAGCGCATTGAGGATGGTGCTGTGAGTAGGGGGCTGCAAACACAAACTGACTTCATCGGCTGGCACCACCACCCGAACTTTTTGGCTGTCCGATTGAAAACGCTTGATCCACAGGACATTGTCTTGAGCCGTGCGAACTTGGGTGAGTCCGTGGTGGTTGCCGTTGTTGCTGACTTGACACTCCAGAACGGTGGCGGCATGTGAGTCTGCAGACAAAGGTGATTGGGGTGAAGTCATGGCTTCAACCACTGAACCCTGGTAGATGACCTGCCCATCATTCAGGGTAATGACCGCATCACAAATCATCATCACCTCTTCCAGACTGTGGCTGACGTACAACATCGGGATGGATAATTCTCGATGCAGTCGCTGTAAGAAAGGCAGCACATCACTTTTTCTCTGCTGATCCAAAGAAGCCAAGGGTTCATCGAGCAACAACAGATCGGGGTTCCTGAGCAAGGCCCTGGCGATGGCCACCCGTTGTTGCTCACCTCCGGATAACTGGTTGGGGTTTTTTTCCAGCAGGTGTTCAATGCCCAACAGTTCCGTGACTTCATCTTGATTCATCGGTGTTTCAACTTGGCGGTTGTTTACTTTTCGTTTGAGGGCATAGTTCAAATTCTTTGCCACACTCAAGTGCGGAAACAACAGGCTGTCCTGAAACACATAACCAATGTTTCTCTGCTCAGGGGGTAAATTAATTTGGGCACCATCTTGCCAGGTTTTGTCACCGATGGTAATCACCGACGGAGTCTGTTGTTCCAGCCCTGCCAACACCCTTAAAATGGTAGTTTTCCCACAGCCTGATGGACCAAACAAACCCAGCACACCGTGTTGAGGAATGGCAAAATCGACCGCCAGCTTAAAGCCTGGTCGTGATACCTTGATGTTGGCTTGCCCCAATGAACTCATGATTTTTGCCTGGCCCTGTGGTTGACATAATACATGGTGAATATCAGCACGAAGGCCAGTATCAACAGAATCGCCGATAAGGTATGGGCGATGCCGTATTGCATCATTTCAACCTGGTCATAAATGGCAATGGAGATTACCCGAGTTTCTCTGGGAATGTTTCCACCGACCATCAACACCACCCCAAACTCACCCAATGTGTGGGCAAAGCCCAGCACACTGCCAGTCAGAAAACCGCGTTTGGCCAACGGCACCACCACACTGAAAAAGGCATCGCGTCGGGTTGCACCCAAAGTCCTGGCCGCTTCTACCAGGCGTGGACTGACGCTCTCGAAGGCACTTTGCAGCGGCTGGACCACAAAAGGCAAACTGTAGAACACCGATGCCACCACCAGGCCTTCAAAAGTGAATGTCAAGGCGTGACCGGTCAACTGGTTCCAGAGACCACCCAACCAACCTTGCGGGCCCAGCAGCAACAACAAATAAAACCCCATCACTGTGGGCGGTAAAACTATAGGCAAAGCCACAATGGCTTCTATCAATGGCTTGAAACGGGTTTTGGTTTTGGCCAACCACCAGGCCAAAGGCGTACTCAACAACAACAAGATGACAGTGGTAATCACCGCCAGCTTCAAAGTGAGCAACAACGGCGTTAAGCCAGGAAATTCATTCATTGGGGTTGGGCATAACCATAATCACTGATAAGCTTTCTGACATCCGCTTGCGCCAAGAATGCCATCAGCTGTTGTACTGCAGGTTTTTCACTGCCGGCATTTAACACCACCAAGGATTGTTTTATGGGTTGGTAAAGCGTGTCTGGCACCAGCCACAGACATTGATTTTCTGGAATTTTTCTGTTCACCAACAAGGACCTGGCAACCAAACCCGCATCGGCATTTTGGCTGTAAACAAACTGCATGGCTTGGGCGATGTTTTCACCCATCACCAGTTTGGGTTCTAACGCATGCCACAACTGTAATTTTTGCAAAACTTGCCGCGCCGCCAAACCATATGGTGCGGTGTTCGGATTCGCTATGGCGAAGTACCGCAGGTTGGGTTCAGAGAGAATCTGCTCGCAGGGTTGTTTGTTTTGATTTGATAACAACACCAATTGACCCAAAGCATAAGCATGTAAGGAGTTGGCATGGGCCAGGCCATCGGTAATTAATTTTTCCGCGGTTGCGGTGTCTGCTGACATGAACACATCAAACGGCGCACCATGTTTAATTTGCGCATACAACTTGCCGGTCGAGGCACTACTGATCAATAACTCATGGCCGGTTTGTTGTTCAAAGGCTTGGGCCACGGCATGCAAGGCTTCATTGAAATTACTGGCGACGGCCACCCGCACCACATCGGCTTGGGTCATACCTCCAACAGCCAACAACATAAAAACACAAAGCAGTTTAATAAAAATTCCCCTTTTATATGGTGTAAGATTATTTGTTTATTCCCGGCATTAATTTACACCAATTGTCATGAAAAGTCAGCACCTGGGTTTTTACAAAGTCATTTACCTGCTCATGATTTCCATCATGTTGTTTGTGGTCAATAACATGGTGGTGATGGCCGCGCTGTTCGCCATTCAATTGGGCCTTTGGATTCACAGCAGGCTGGCGTTGAAACCTTACCTGCGTGCTTTGTTCAAATTGAAATGGTTTTTCTTGATTGTCGGCATTTCATTTTCCCTGATGCCACAATCACCGACAACCCATGCTTGGGTCCTTCACCTGTACTGGTTCGATTTGAAGTTTTACCCATCAGGCTTGGTGACAGCGGCCTTGATGCTGATGCGGATTGCTTTGATGTTGATGGTGAGTCTTTGGGTACGCATGTCGAGCACCCAGACTCAGTTTATTGATGGCCTTAAAGCCGTTAAGGTCCCAGAAACAGTGGCCATGGTCATCGATTTATCGCTGCACATGCTGACCGCAGACAGGCCCGACAAAAAATCTTCAAAAGGCACCGGAAACGGTCAGGGGCGGGGGCGGGGTCAAGCCCACAAGACTGCAATCAGCCTGGATGAGTTAAAAACCAATAAAAATGGTTTCATTGATCGACTGATTCAAACCCACTTTATGCAATCTCAAGCAGTCATCCAAAAATCATATCCTGATATGCTGGCCGACAAACGTCAGGACATCATCATTATTCTCACAGTCGTGGCTGCCATCATGTCATTGAAGGTGTTCCAAATGCTGCCGGGTTTACCCATCGCACCTGGCCACAAAAACATTGTCATCATCCCGCTGATTATGCTCGCCGCTTTGACCACGCACATGCGTTATGGGGGGTTCGCTGCAGGTTTCGCTACGGGTGTGGTTTCCTTCTTTATGGGGTTCGGAAAATTTGGTGTGTTTGAAGTGTTGCATTTTGCTTTGCCTGGATTGGTTGCTGACTGGTTGGTGCCATTCATTCGTCACAGCACCGGCAAAATGTTGATGGTGAAATTGATGATGATTGGAGGCTTAATCGGTTTGACACGTTTTGCTGCCAACTTTGCCATCCTGTTATTGGCCGGGGCGCCAATTCTGGCTTGGGTGGTTTTTGTTCCTATGTTAATATCTCAAATTGTTTTCGGCGCGCTGAGCAGTTTTGTTTGTCTCATCGTGCTCAAAAAACATCGCAAAAGGGGGTGGTTCACATCAGGAGCTGCCGATAACAATGATAACAACAGGAAAAATAATGGCAGAAAAAGAAAGCCAGACTGATGGTCGCAACCACCTCAAAAGTGGTTTGATGCGAGAGAGCTTGGTCAGCTCCAAACTCATACAAACAACCAAGAACAAAACCGTGCGAACCATGGTTCCCGGTTTAAAAATGTTGGCCATAGGTGGCCAAAGTATTATGGATCGTGGCAAAGAAGCCATCATGCCAGTGGTCGATGCCATTGTGACCGCTCGCAAAGACCACAAATTAATCGTGGGTGTGGGTGGCGGTGCCAGAGCCCGTCACACCTTTTCCATAGGCTTGGATTTGGGTTTGCCCATTGGGGGCTTAGCCAGAATAGTCGGCGGTGTCGAAGAAAATAACCGCGACATACTACAGTTTTTATTAGCACCTCATGGCGGCATCACTTTTGTGAAAGACCATTTGCAAGACATCCAATTGTTCCTCAACAATGGCCTCATTCCCATTTGTATCGGACAACCACCGTATCATTTTTGGGAACCACCATCACAAGAAGATGGCGGTCTTCCAGACAACGGACCCGACGTGGGTTTGTATCTGATGGCAGAGGTGATGGGAGCTGAAACCATGATCTTGGTCAAAGATGTAGACGGCGTTTTTGACCAAGACCCGCATAAGTTTGAAGACGCTCAAATGATCAAAACCACCTGTGCTGAAGACCTGTTGAATGGTGACTGCGATGATTTACCGGTAGAACGTGAATTGCTGCGCTCATTGTCCAATGCGCGTTTACTCAAGTCCATTCAAGTGGTCAATGGCTTACAACCAGACAACATCGTCAAAGCACTGAATGGCGAACATGTAGGCACCATCATTCATTCAAACAAGGAGGACATGGCATGAAAAAAGACGGCAAAATCTGGATTGATGGCATCAATAATCCTTTGAACAATGAATCTTTATCAAGCAAAAAATTGCGCAGCTCTATCAAAGGCCGCAGTACCATTTCAATCTTGCCTGATGTTTGGGTCATAAAAATAGGTGGACAAAGCATCATGGACCGCGGTGCTGAGGCGGTTTTGCCCATCCTTGATGAATTGGTGAAGGCCAAAAACAACGGTGTTCACTTCATCTTATGTTGTGGTGGAGGCACCCGTGCAAGACACGTTTACTCACTGGGTTTGGATTTGGATTTGCCGACCGGCATGTTGGCCCGGTTAGGAGCAAGCATACCCGTTCAAAATGCCAGGATGTTGCAATTGATGCTGGCCAAAGAAGGGGGCATTGTGGCTTATCCTGAAGAATTTGAAAAACTGCCGTTTTTCTTGAATTCTGGCTGTATTCCAATCACTTCAGGCATGCCACCCAATGAATTCTGGGAAAAGTCATCGGCTCACGGTAACATTCCTGAAAACAGAACCGATGCCGGCGTCTTCTTGTTGGGAGAATTTTTAGGCGCCAAAGGCGTGCTATTCATCAAAGATGAAGATGGTATGTACACCGACGACCCCAAGAAAAACCCTGACGCCGAATTCATTCCTGAAACCACGGCACAAGATTTGTTGGCTTCAAAACAGGATGATTTAATTGTTGAAAGGGTGGTGTTGGATTACATGACTCGCAGCGACAACGTCAAGAAAATACAAATCATTAATGGCACTGTACCTGGCAACATCACCAAAGCGTTCAATGGTGAGAACACAGGAACCGTCATCACTGCCTGATGGTTAATCACTCAGCCATTCAATCGCGAATGGCTGAGTGGCTGACAAGTTTCAATTGTCATCAATCAGGTTATCCTGCTCTTCAGTTAATTGGCTGGCGGCGGATTGTTTTCTGATTTCATCAACTTCATTTGATAAATCGTCTTCAATGGCACTGCTTTCTGGCTCGTCCGGTTTGACAGGCTTGTTGTTGGTTTGATCAGTAGTGGAATCCGCATCGCTGACTTGTTTGATTTGAATGCCATCAGGGAACACCACTTCACGGGCTTCATCTGGCATGGAAATGTTGGCATCATCAAAGGCTTTTTTGACCAACCTAATCACGGCTGACTTCACCTTGCTGGTGCTGTTCTTCTGGCCATCAACCCAAAAATATACTTCCAAGTTAATGGTAGCGGCCCCGAGATTATCCACCAACACCTGAGGTTCTGGATCGGCCAACACCGCCGGATGACCCAACACCACCTCTAAAGCAATTTGTTGGGCACCATGGATGGAGTCATCGTAACCAATCCCAACGGTGAACTGTAGTCTGATTTTGGGGTTGGCGGTGACATTGACTATGGTGTTTTTGTAAATGGTGGAATTGGGAATGTGGATGTGGTTGCCCTCCAGGGTCATAATCACCGTTCCCCGGGTGGTGACACTGTGAACCACACCGGCATGACCATCTACCTCAATGTAATCACCAATCTTGAAGGGGCGCTGAATACTGATGAGGATACTGGCCAGGAAATTTTCCGCAATGTCTTTAAAAGCAATACCAATAATCAGTCCCAACAAGCCTGTACCACCCAGTACCGTCATGGCCAGACTGGTTAAACCGGTCAACTGCAACACCAAATAAATACCAATGACTATCACCGGCAAGGCAAACATCCTCGCACTCAAACGCCGCACAAATGCGTTGTTTAAGCGGTTATTTAAAACCCGGTTGCCGATGCCAATGGCGAATTTGGCCAACAGCCAGGTCAAGACCAAAATCACCAGCGCGATGGTGATTTTGGGCAGTGCCTTAATCATGCGGTCATATAGGGACATCGCTTCGGTTACTGCCGGATCTAAGTCCCATTTTTCTGCAGCCGGTACTGTCAGGTTGTTAACCACGGCAATCACGCCTTCGGTACGCATCGCTGCGGCATTGGCCCATTCAATGTGTTCTTCTTTGCTGACCTGACCGTTGATTTCGACCACTCCTTCGGTGACTTTAACGGTAGCCGCCTCCACCCTGCCGGAAAGCTCAATGATGCGCGACAGGCGTTTTTCAATGGCTTGGTCGGAGACTTTTTGCTCGACTGAAATGGTTTGATCGGAGTCATTCCAGCTGACAGCCGGTTTCGACTCTGAAGAATCATCTGTTTGGGCCTGTGCGCTCAAAAAAAGCACAGACAAGCAGCTTATCAAGGTGAATTTTTTCATTTTTTGGTAATTGATTATGACCTTATTTTACTGTACCACAGAACCTGATCTGCTGACCATGCTCGCAGAATTGCGTATGTTTTAAATTCCTCAGAATCATTACAATACGGTTTTTTTAATCACCAAGGTATGACCATGAGCAACAAAATTTTGAATTTAATCAAAGACGAAAACATCGATTTTGTCGATTTGCGTTTTTGCGACACCGCAGGCAAAGAACACCACGTTACCCTGCCGGTATCCCAAGTCGACGATGAGTTATTTGAAGATGGCAAAATGTTCGATGGCTCATCCATTGCAGGCTGGAAAGGCATCAACGAATCAGACATGGTCTTGATGCCAGAGCCTGACACCGCTTTTATTGATCCATTCAGCCAGTACCCCACCTTGGTGATTCGCTGCGACATCTTGGAACCCAACACCATGCAGGGCTATGAACGCGATCCTCGTTCAATCGCTAAACGTGCTGAAGCCTATTTGCAACAAACGGGCGTGGCTGATACCGCTTTCTTTGGTCCGGAACCAGAATTTTTTGTGTTTGACGGCGTCAGCTGGAACACCGATGCCAACGATTGTCGCTACGAAATATATTCCCGTGAAGGCGCTTGGGAATCAGGTTCAGATGCCAAAGAAAATGCCGGTCACCGACCACGTGTTAAGGGGGGTTATTTTCCCGTACCACCGGTTGATTCATTGAATGACTTACGTTCTGCCATGTGTAAAGTGATGGAGGACATGGGCCTGGAAATCGAAGTGCACCACCACGAAGTGGGCACGGCAGGCCAGTGTGAAATTGGTGCCAAATTCAATACCTTGGTGAAAAAGGCCGATGAAGTGCTGATGATGAAATACGCTGTGCATAATGTCGCCCATGACTACGGCTACACTGCCACTTTCATGCCCAAACCCATAGTTGGCGATAACGGCAGCGGCATGCACGTTCACCAATCATTGAGCCAAGCTGGCGAGAATCTGTTTATGGGTGATGGTTACGGCGGCCTGTCAGAAACGGCTTTACATTATATTGGCGGTATTTTTAAACACGCCCGTGCCCTGAATGCCTTTGCCAACTCATCAACCAATTCATACAAGCGCCTGGTTCCTGGTTTTGAAGCGCCGGTGATGTTGGCGTATTCAGCACGCAACCGTTCGGCTTCAGTTCGCATCCCATTCGTCAACAACCCCAAAGCTCGCCGCATCGAAGTGCGTTTTGGCGATCCCATGGGTAACCCTTACCTGATGTTCGCGGCGATGATGATGGCTGGTCTTGATGGCATCAAGAACAAGATTGACCCAGGTTCTGCCATGGACAAAGACTTGTATGACTTGCCACCTGAAGAAGCCAAGAGCATCCCGACGGTGTGTCACTCACTGGACCAAGCTTTGGAAGCGCTGGATAATGACCGCGAATTCCTGAAAGCCGGCGGTGTCTTTACTGACGATGTGATCGATGGCTTCTTGGAACTGAAACAAGCCGAAGTCGATCGCATTCGCATGAGCACGCACCCAGCTGAATTTGACATGTATTACTCGCTGTAATCAAGTCTGCCTATCAACATTCAAAAAGCCGGTCGTTTGATCGGCTTTTTTTGTTTTTGACAATTTTTTTCCTATCATGCCTGCAGTCGTTTAAAATCGATAAAGAACCATTAACTAATAGAGGAGAATAAAGTATGGGTATGATGTCCGAATTCAAAAAGTTTGCCGTCAAGGGCAATGTCATGGACATGGCCGTGGGTATCATCATTGGTGCCGCCTTTGGCAAAATTGTTTCATCTTTCGTCAGCGGCGTGATGATGCCGCCATTGGGCTTGTTGATTGGTGGTGTTGACTTCACTGACTTGGCTTACGTGCTCAAACCCGCGACTGAAACGGCCGAAGCTGTGACCATCCAGTGGGGGGCTTTTGTCCAAACCACCATTGATTTCTTGATCATTGCTTTTGCGGTGTTTATGGTGGTGAAATTCATGAACAATTTAAAAAAGAAACAAGAAGAAGAACCAGCCAAAGCACCTGAGCCTTCAAAAGAGGAAAAGTTACTTGCTGAAATCAGGGATTTATTGAAAGAAAAAGGCTGATTCTGGATTGAATCTTCTGTACTGAATCTTGGGGTTATCACCCGGCCTTGAAATGCTGGTGGATAACCCCACTTTGATTTTTTTAACCCACCACCAAGCTGTCATGAGTGAATCTTACCCCTTGCTACTGAAGCAACTAGAGGCCCTGCTGTCTGCTGAGCATGACCTGCAAGCGAATGCCGGTAACCTGTCATCGTTCCTGTACCACAACCTGGAACAGGTCAACTGGCTCGGCTTTTATTACCAGCAAGACCAGGAACTGGTGCTGGGACCCTTTCATGGCCAACCGGCTTGTACCCGCCTGACCATTGGTCAAGGTGTCTGTGGCACCGCTTTTGCCAACCGCGAGACTGAAGTGGTGGCCGATGTCCACGCGTTTGCCGGTCACGTGGCTTGTGATGCCGCTTCTGAATCTGAAATCGTGGTGCCCTTTTACACCGATCAGATCAACGGTGTGCTGGATGTCGACAGCCCCATCAAAAACCGCTTTGGCGCAGCCGAAAAAGAATTTTTTGAAGCGGCCACTGAAATTTTTGTTAATTCATTGAAAGCCTAAAGCTCACCGAGCACTTCGACAAGCTCAGCATGACATCTGTCGAGGTGCTTTTCCTCCCCTCTTGAGAGGCCCCTACACGGGCAGATAATGTTCCTGACATTGTTCTGCATTCCCCACTTTCATGTGGGTCACGTAGGTAGTTAGAGCACCAACAGTAGGCGCTTTAGGCGATGCAGGAGCAATTGCCGGGGACCGAGGGGTGTGTTTAGCCACTGAAAGTGCTCACTAAACTGAAACAGGCTTCGACAAGCTCAGCCACCCTAAGATCACCGAGCCTGTCGAGGTGCTTTTCCTCCCCTCTGGAGAGGGGACCGAGGGGTGTGTTTAGCCACTGAAAGTGCTGACTATACTGAAACAGGCTTCGACAAGCTCAGCCACCCTAAGATCACCGAGCCTGTCGAGGTGCTTTTCCTCCCCTCTCGAGAGGGGACCGAGGGGTGTGTTTAGCCACTGAAAGTGCTCACTTATTTGAAACAGGCTTCGACAAGCTCAGCCACCTTAAGATCACCGAGCACTTCGACAAGCTCAGCATGACAACAGTCGAGGTGTGGTTAACAACTGAAAGTACTGACATATCTGAAACAGGCTTCGAAAAGCTCAGCCACCTAACAGATTCAGTCCCACTTCCAAAATTGATTACCAAAGGCCTATTCAATCCCGGCAGATAGACCGGTATAATCATTAAAAAAGCCAACGGTCAAAAATCATGAGCCAAGCTGAACTCAACAAACCCACTGCCGAATCTGAATTGAACTCCCGCACCGAAGTGGTGCGTGACACCATCGTATTACAATTGAAGCTGATTGTTGATGGCTTGCGGGATTTGGCCCTGATGCCATTGTGTCTGTTTGCTGCCATTTTCGGCTTGATTAAACACAGCGAAAGACCCGGTCGTTATATGTACCGGCTATTGAGTTATGGCAAACTGACAGAAAAATGGATTGGCCTGTTTGATGAATCCCGCAAGGACGTCATGGAACCCATCAAATACGAAGGCAAAAATTTTGATGACCTGATCCAGAAAACCCAAACCGCCTTTGAATCCAAGTACATCGATCCGGAAAAAAAGGACCTGTTGGTCAAGAAAATGAATCAGGCATTGAACGAAATCAACGGCAAACTCAACCAACAAAAAACCGAAGAGGGTCAGCCACAATCAAAATGATTAAATGGTGTCTATCACCGCTTGTATCCTTGCTGACTTGAACGGTTTGGTGATTAAGTCATCCACCCTTTCCTCGGCACACATGGCTTTCAGCTCACTGGATAAATCAGCGGTCATGATCACCGCCTTCGATAGTTGTCCCAAACGCCGGGCCTGACGAATAAATTCGATACCGTTCATATCAGGCAAATGGTAATCCACCAACATCAAATCATAGCGGGTGTTCGATAAATTCGCCAATGCCTGATGGGCATCATCAAATAAATCCACCCAATGACCTGACTTTTCCAATATCTCCAACATCAACTGCTGATTGATGGCATGGTCTTCCAAAACCAAGATATGCAATGACTTCTTCGCTGGCTCATCACCTTGTTTCAGCTGCGGCTGAGTTGCACCCTGGTGACTGAACAGCTGACTTAAGTCGACCATCCTAAACGGCAAATTCAAAAACCGATAGGCAGGCAATGCGAATTCAATGTGAGGTGGTTTAATCACATAAGTGGGAATCAAATCGCGATTGGCTGCCGCCAAAACCCCCTCTGTGGCAGGGTTATCGATTGGTTCTTCGGTAACAATCACAAACAAGCCGTCACATTGGCCACTGATTTCGGTGCCATTGGCATACGAATTCACCCCCAGTCTGGCCAAGCCATGTTTGAGGGCCTGTTTTACCGCCACTGCCATGTGGTTGTCCTGGTGGTGAATTACCACCGTTTTCAAACCAGTGGCAACTGGTTGGGTGTTTTTTTCGTCGATTTCCAGTGGTAATTGACAATAAACTGTAGTGCCCACTTTGGGCTCACTGGTGATTTCCAGCACCCCATCCATGCGTTCAAGCAATTTCTTAACGATGCTCAAACCCAAACCGGTGCCGCCGTATTTTCGGGTGATTGAACTGTCAGCCTGAGTAAATGGATCAAACAACTTATTCAAGGTACCGGCCTCAATGCCGATGCCACTGTCATGGACCGACAGGATAATCTGGCCACTGGCTTCCTGACAGAGCTTCACATAGACATGGCCCTGGTGAGTGAATTTAAAGGCATTGCTCAACAAGTTCATCAGTATTTGCTTGATGCGCACCGAATCTCCCAAGCGCTGCAAGTTCACTTGAGGGTCGACGTCTAGCCAAAATAACAGTTGCTTGTTGGTGCTGACCGAAACGAAAGACTGCATGACCTGATCCAACAATTCTGCCAAGTCTACAGGACGAACTTCCAGCTGTAATTCACCGGCTTCAATCTTTGACAAATCCAAAATGTCATTGATGATGTGCAACAGGTGTTCTCCGGACTCGGCCACCGCAGAGGCATACAGACGCTGTTCTTCGTTCAATTCAGTACCAAGCAACAATTCGTTCATCCCCAAAATCCCATTCATGGGTGTACGCACTTCGTGGGAAACCTGTGCCAAAAAGTCACTTTTGGCCTGATTCGAAGCATTGGCTTGTTCGGCCAGTTGATTCACCGCCTCAAACAGCCGCGCATTCTCCAGTGCCAGCGATGATTGCGCTGCAAATGCTTTGGCCAAAGTAATCTCAGCTCGTTTGAATGAGCCTTGTTGGCGCCACAAGCTGATCAGTCCCAGGCGTTCATCAGATTGGCTGAACAAGACCCACAACCCCGCTCCTTGTTCGCTGACAGTGGCCTCATGCCATTGGTTGCTTTCCTTCATTTTCAAAGCCCGGGCACCCAGTTCATTTTGTGCTGTGGTGCTTAAGCTCTGATCACTGAAAATTTGATAATTGTTTTGACTGTTCCAATAACTGACATGGGCCTCATCTACTTTGATTTTTTGTTTGATTAAATCGGTGATTTTCTCAAGCAACTGGTCGGTGTCCAGTGAAGTCACCAGTGAAGTGGTCAATGACAGCTGATTCTCAGCAAAAGCCTGGTTGTCTTTGGCCTGCGCGATCCGGGCTTGGTATTGCCAAAATTTTCGGTTCAAAAACAACAACAAGGCCAGACCAATCAATCCAGCTGCAGCATAGATTAAATAGGCTCCGCGGGTTTTCCAGGGCGGGTTGGCCACGGTGAATGTTTGGCTCACAGCTTCTGACCAATGGCCTTTCTGATTGCTGCCTCGCACGGCAAATTGGTATTGACCAGCCGGCAATTGATGAAAATTTTGAACGTTCAGTGTTCCGGCATCAGTCCAGTCATCTCCTGCGCGCAGTCGGTATTGGTATTGGTGGCTGTCGGGATTAGCAAAAGACAACAATTGGTACTTGAAAGCGAGGCTGCCATAATCGTACGCCAATGCTGCAGTAGCATCGAAAGGTTGGTTGTTGTGGGCAATCTGCTGCAACGTGATTTTGGGTTTTGAGTTGAGCTGGTTGGTCACCGGCAAATCACGGATGTGCACCATGCCAGCACTGGTGAATACCAGGGTCGATTGATCATACAAGGACTCCACCGCCAACACTTCGTTGCTGGGCAAATTTTCTGCCACTGACAAGCGCCTGGTCACCTGTTGGGCGGGTAGATCAACCACCACCAAGCCTTTTTCCGTGGTCAACCACATGGCATCACCAATGACATTGATGCGGGAAGCATATTCGGCCGCAATTTGGGTATTCACAGCCGGCACACCCTGGTCCACCAAATCACCTTCAGCCCAGCGAAACTGCATCAATTTGCCGTTGGCCAGCAACCACAACAACCCTTGTTGCTCATCAAAGGTCATGTCATCAAAACCTTCATTGGACGGGATCAATGTGGTGGATGTCATGGTGACCGGGTTGAAAGACTCCAGCCCCCGGTTGCCGAGCAACCAGAACTGGTTGTCTGCTGTTTGTCGGTGCGAACTGATCACATCATTGAGCAATTGAACGGGTAATTGGACCAGCTCCAAAGTGCTTTTGTTGATCTGATACAACTCGCTTTCACCATAAACGGAAAGATACAAATGGCTGCCATACTCAAATATGCCTTTGATGCCGCCTTTGAGCTGCTGATTATCAGCCTGAACAAAGCGTTTCTGGGCCACGTCAAAGTAATACAGCCCAGATACGGCAGTGACCCACATCCGGTAATCCTGGTCTTGATAAATGGTCAGAATAGAGGTAGGTAAATCATGGCTGGCATCAAAAGACTGAGCGGCCTCCAAAAGTCCTTTGCGGTAACGAAAAACCTGCAATGTCCGGGCACCCTCATTACTGATCCAGAAAGAGTCTTCCTGCATGCCATGGTCGCTCAACACCGAATGAATGCCATTGTTCAGAGAACTCAGGTCCTGAAAAGGCAAGTAAATATCAAACTGATCCCAGTCATGGTGCAGCTTCAATACACCGTGGGCATCGGTGGCCAGCCATATGTTTTGTTCGCGGTCCTCAAATACTTGTCTGACATCGTAGTTGTGGGCCACGGGTTGTCCCCGGTGTAAAAAACCAATCGGAATCAGTTGGTTGTTCTTGAATAAAATCAACCCTTCTCGGGTGGCCAGCCACAAATTACCTTTCGAATCTGCGGTCAATGACCTGACCGTCAATCGTTCACCCATCAGTGTCTCAATGTGCTGGTGAGTAATCAGTGGTTGAAAGCCCTGTTCACCGGGTTGCAGACGATAAACTCCTTGGTAGCCGGAAGCATAAACCTGACCATCACTGGCCACCGTGATGGCATACATGCGAGCCGATTTGGGGTCACTCAAATCATAGGCAATGTCATGTGTTTTGGCGGACATAGACTGCGGATCAATTTGTAAAATTTTGCCCTCCAGTGTGGCCACCCAAATCTGCCCATTGGCATCGGTTTTGGCATCAAAAAAGCGGACCGAAGACAACCAGTCATGGGTTTCAGGCAGCAAGTGCTGAAATTTCTTGCTGACGGGATCAAAAACACTGATGCCGTGATCAAACTGAAAAACCCACACCCGTTCCTGTGCATCTTTCGCCAAGGCGAACACCACTGGGTGGGCAATCCCATCAGCCTGGTTGGGAACCACTGGAACCAAACCAAACTGATTCTGCTGGCGATCATAGCGGGCCAGGCCGACATCGTTCAGACTCAGCCAGATGTCGGTTTTGGTGTCCAGAAACAAAGAAATTTCGTTGGCCGGTAAGGTGCCTTTTTGCAGCGTGTTTTGTTTGTGGTTAATGAATGCTTGACTGTCAAAACGACTCAGACCACTGTGGGTACCTAGCCAGATATAACCGGCATCATCCTGGCCAATTTGCGTGACTTTGTTACCGGCCAACCCTTCATATATGCTGTAGGCATCGGCATTAACAAACCGCGTGCCAGTGATTTGAGCCATGGCTGCCAGTGGCGCCAGCAGCAAACACAGCCAGATGATCAGAAATTTGAATGACTTACCGGTTGTCTTACAGGCGGCTGTATCATGATAAAAGTTGGTTGATGGTCTTGGCATGAGTAAGCTTGGTGAATGCAGTTAAACTAAATTTCCTTATTCACATCATAACTCAATTGGCGTTAGAAAGCTGCTGTTCAGCTTGACCCGCCGAGTCGGTTAGGCAGAGAATGAAAGCTTGGCGGTTTTGCAATGCAAAGAAGCCAAGCTGTAATGAACGATCAGCCGTGAGTGTACGGCCGCTTCCGCTCCAAGCTCGCG
>Ga0098055_1000307_pt1 | contig 30589 bp, 36 predicted proteins | sample 17_taG_FD_75107 | JGI IMG/M metagenome (GOLD analysis project Ga0098055, IMG submission 75107) | Marine viral communities from the Subarctic Pacific Ocean - 17_ETSP_OMZ_AT15314 metaG | ecosystem: Environmental > Aquatic > Marine > Oceanic | place: Pacific Ocean | collected 2015-01-18 | reverse complement strand
CATTACGGACTCGAGAAGCCTTAGTTGGTCTCCGCGCTCATCAAGAGAGTCCAGAAGCATTTGGTCTAAATTAGACTGGGGCTGTAGGGCCTCTAGGTATTGCCGGTCAGCCACGTTGTACGAGTTCTCAAACGAGGCTAGTTCGCTTTCTTTAGCGTCAATCAAGACCCTGTCTGGGTTGGCGCTGCTCCTAAGTTCTTCCAGCTCCTTCATGACAGCAGTAGCCGCATCGTCGGCCTGGTCGCGAGCAGTTTTCGCATCAAAAACTCTCTTCGCTTTTCCTGACAAGAACTGAGCAGCAGTAGAGGTGTTCTTTTCTAGCCGCTTGTAAATCTGCTCTGGGTCAAACTGAAGGGCCTCTTTCACCACACCTTCGACTGCAGAGAAGACGACCCCGGCATTCATTACGTCCTCTACCGGTCGGCCAAGAACCTCGAGATACTTAGACGTAGTGACTCGCTCTTTAGGTCCAGCAGTGCCGCTAAGTACCTTCCTGAGGGCTTCGTCTATTTCGGCATTCATCGCAGCCTGCGATGCTCTTTTCTTTGCGCCAGTAACGTACCGGAACAGCTTCCATCTTTCGTCGCCAATAAGCCTCGAGGCAGTGAGCGGCCTGGTCACCCCGTTTGCGTCAACAACAGTAAGCCTCTGCCCCTTTCCAAATGCACTCTGCGCTAGGTCTGCCCCACTAGCTGTTTTATTAGCGAGCAAAGGGAGTATCCCGCCAGACATGTCTGACATGGCGCCGACAACTTTCCTCGAGCCCTTGCCTGCTGCCTTCGCCACGGAAACAACCGGAGCCTGCTCAGGGAAGAAGGCAGGAGACTTCTTGCTAGCGGTCTGTGCGACTATTTTGTCTGGGTTAAGGGAGACGTTTATCCCGCCGTCATCTCCGACACGCACGCTAAGGGCGTCTGAGATATCGACCGCTGCGACCTTAGGGCCTGCCTTTTCTTTCGCTGCCGCGAACAGGGCCTCGACCCCATTGTCAACAGAGCCCCTCAGCAGAACCGCTTGTTCGACACTGAGGTTTTTACCTGTCTGCCGCCTCACTTCGTCTGCGGCTTTAAGGTACTGCTGTCCCTTTTCGACCCTCATCGTTTTTTGACCAACCCTGGTCATCTTGCCGATGGAGGTAGCTACTGTTGCCACTGCGCGCGGGTTAATGGCGTCCATCGCAAGGTCTGGGGATATGGTAAGCGCAAAGTTAGCCATCCCCATTCCGGCGGATGTGTCACCAGCGCGAATAGCCTCCCTTAGGTCAAGCTCGTCACTCTCAAGTTGAGACGCGAACAGGCCAGGAAACTCTCTGTAGAAACGACCCGCTGTTCGCAAGCCTCCTAGGTTTGAGCCTCCGGCGTCTTTCCTCGCAGCCTCTTCTGTAGCCAGAACAGCGGCTTTGTACCCAGACAAAACTGCCCTGGGGCCTGCGCCGATAAAGGAAGACACTTGCTGGACGTTAGCCCGCGCATCTTCCAACTCCTTCCCCCTTAGGCCAAACGCTCCGCGAAGAAGAATGTCTGTTGCGTCCACGGCTCGAGGGGTTTGCTCGAGGTCTCCTCTTGTCCCAGAAACCTTGAAGGGTCTCGGAGAATTGCCGCCATAAGGGTCTGCCGTGTTCATTGGCTTGAAGTACTGAAACGCTAGAGCGGCCCTGTCTTTATAGGAGGCTGCAGAGGAGATAAGACCCTCGCGCTCTTCCTCGCTAAGGCTCTTGTCTTTATCGAAGCCCTGCTCGATTTCGTACTTATCGAGGTCTTTGACGATCCTTTTGTAGACATCCTTTGTGGCATAGGCGTCGTCGAGTGAGTTAACGAACTCGTTGCGCCTCTCAATGCTCATGCCCGCGAGCCCGTCAATGTCGGCCTCTTGGTCAAACCCGCTGAAAAGCGTTCTTGATACCCCTGTGACTGCTGCCTTTCCGCCGCCCAGAAACTTAAACAGGAGGGGGGTAGCCACAGCAGCGTCTACGACATCTCCAACCTTCTGGGCTCCGGTCATTTGGCCGGGTAGAGCCTTACGTTCCTCTAATACCTTCTCGACATTAGACGGGGCTACCAAAGTTCCAGCGCCAGCCCCAGCCACCTCTACCAAGCGTTGCGTGACGGGAGCAGGAATCTCAGCCATCTTCTTTTTAGAAAGCCCAAAGACCTTGCTGGCGTCTGAGCGGACTCCGCTATCTATTCGGTTCTTTTGCTGAAGGTCTTTCTGCTTGTCGAACTTGATTGGGGTGCGAAGTTTTTGTGCAAACGCGCTCGTAAGAAGTTCTTTTTTCTTAGCCTTGTCGGTTTCCTGCCCCCATAGAGAATTGAACTCTCCAGTCCTTGACTCTGTTAGGCGAATGCCTTTTCCGCCATATGACTCAACATAGTCTGCGAGTTTTTCTCTTTGGCTGAAGGTGTCTTTTTCGCCATCAAAGATTTGCTCTGCGAGCTTTTTGTCTATTTCGTATCGCACCGTTAACCCAGATCGACCGAAATAATTTCGCTATCCCCAGAAGAAGAACCCGCGCTACTGCCCTGACTCTGCGTGGTCTTTTCCCAATTCTTTATGACTCTCTCCAAGTCCTCTTTGCTTGCGCCAGGGGCAACCAGTTGCCTCATGAGCCTTACGTCTTGACGGTCTCCTCTGGCCCAACTTTCTGCCATCAAATTGATCATCTGCGAGCTAACCCCCTTATCGGAAAGGGGTTGCAGAAAAACGAGCGCATCCTCTTTAGTAACTCGCTCAGGAACGCCTTCGATTTCAGCCCCACCTGCCTCGCCAAAGCGAGGAACGACCTTTGAGATATCACCTTCTTTATTTGCATCAACAGCGCGGAATGCGAGCGCCGCACGCTGGATAGACTCATCCTCCGAGAGGCCCAGGTTGTCTTTTGAGTCGTTATACACTTCTCCGAATACCGATTGCGCGAGCGCCACGCGGTTTGCTTCCGTGTCTTCGTACTTTTGCCTACTGAGACGATTCCTCTCTGCATCGACCCCAGTTGTCCTCTTGCTCCTCAAATCCAACCCCTCCTCCTTAAGCGAGTCCATGACGGCTTTGTCTGTGAACTTAGAGAATTCAAGGATGTTAGTGCCATTTTCGTATGCAGCGAAGGCTATGTTTTCTATGTCTTCGTCGCTGTAATTGAACTTCGCCTGTATTGGCTTAAGAACAGCCCGGTACGCAGGAAGATGTTTGTTCCTCTTTTGGTCTGCAGCAGCCTCCGCAGCAAGAGCGGCCTCTTGAGCCTCCCTCTCTGAAGCAATCTGTGCAGCCCGACGCATTAGAGACATGTCGTCTCGGTACATCCCTGTTCGCTGCGCGTAGTAGTTCTCGTAGTCCTGTTGCGTCTTTTCCAGCTCTGCTCTTGATAGGTCTCCCCGTCGCGTAAGCAAAAAGCTCTGGAACTCCTGTGGAGTCTGGAGGTAGTCGGAGCGGTATCCAACCCTCTCAGCAGGGTTCTGCATGGGGACATCGACAAAGCCCCGCGTCGGAGACATTCTCTCCATCGCGAGAGCGTCTTGCGTAAACCTTTCCGCCTGGTTGGGAGTAAGCTCGCCACTCTGGACTCGCTCCATAGCCTTCTGACTTATCCGAGACTCGGATGTCGGCTGCTGGCGGAAGTACTCATTTGCGCTTAACGCGGCGCCCCCGGTCAGGCCCAGCCCCGCCTCGTAAAGCGTGCGCTCTTCATCGCTCATTGCGGGAGAGCCTTCGGGCGCATTGGCTAGAACGTTGAGGCGACTAGTTTTTGGAGTACCCCAGATTATGTCTGGGTCACCGTCAAACATCGGTCGCAGCTTAAGGTCTGGGATTTCAGCCGCTTTGGCAGCGCCAACCGCTTGCCTTTGCCAGTCAGACATCGAAATAGGCGAAAAGGAAACGGAGCCCGCAGAAGCCTTGCCCTTACCAGAAGACACTGTCGGTGCTACCGAAACACCCCCTGGGCTCACCGACATAGCCGCAGCAATCTTCCTGTCGTCTTCGATGCGTCGATTCCGCTCACGGCCAAGCTCACGGTTAAGCGCACTGGTCGCCATCGAATCGCCAAGGCGAGCCCCGCGCAAAGCGGATGAAAACGCATCCGCAAAGGAGTTTGGCCCAACAAGCGAAAGTGCTTCCGGGTCAACCGTGTATTTCGCGCGAGCCATTCCTAGAGCCTTCCCATTCCTGGCCGCATCGACGAGTACAGGTCGCGGGACATCTGCTGACCGCTAGTAAGCTCTCCAGAAGATAGGCCCATGCCAGCCGCTGCTTGAGAGTCCGCAAGGAACTGCCCGTACTCTGCTTCAGCCTGTAGCTCTTGAGCAAGCCTGCGGCGGCGCTCTCTTGCGTCTTCTCTGTCCGTCGCATCCTGCCTGGCTCTTTCCATCAGGTCGAGGGACATTTGTGGCATGTTCCTTTGCGGGAAAGCATCCATCAACGCATCGTTTTCGGCCCTTGTGTTGCTTCTCACATAGTCGCTGAGGCTGGCATCTCTTTCGGCCATTCTCAGTAGTCGGGCGTTTTCATCGGGCGTGTTGATTCTCACATAAGCTCTCGGGCTGAGTGGCGGCGTGGGTGGAATCTCCAGAGTCTCTGGTTGACGCGGTGTCTCTCTTTGGGCCGCGCGCATTAGACCCTCCATCTGCCTCTGCTGTCTAAACCTACGCAAGGTCTCTTCGTCGTCTTCCATCTGCCTCTGCTGGCGCTGCTGGCGCTGCTGGCGAAAGTTCCGAAGATTGTCTCCGTCGGCAGACAGTCGGTCCATTTTTTGGTTTTGGATCTGCTGACGAAAGCGGTTCAGAGTCTGCTCGTCGTTTCCAGCATTGAGGGCCATTCTCATCAACTCGCGGTTGTCAGCCTCTGTGTTGTTAAGAAAACCCATGTCCATCCCACGGGGCGCAACCCTTCTTCGAGCTACAGCCCTGCGAACAGGGGCTGGACGAACAGTCTCTTTGGCGAACTGGTCGAAGAACCCACCGGAAGACGGAGCCTCTTGAGCTACTCGAGCAAGAGCGGCGTTTCGCGCCTCTGACTGGTCTTGCCCTGAGCCCCAGATAGAAGCCTGAGTCCCGCCAGGACGCAACTGCCCCAGCGTCCCCTCTACCGTCCTCTGAGCGATAGCAGACGCTGCCGGTGCGCTGAGTCCCTGCTCGAGACCCTGTGACATGTAACGCTCGTACAGCGCCTTTGTTTCGGGGTTGCTGTAATCAGCCATAGAAGTCTCCGTAGTCGTCCTCGAGGGCTCGACGGTATGCGGATGCCCGTTGCCTTCCGGCCCCCTGGAATCCTGTTGCGGACTGACCCTGTCTTCCGCCACCTGCACTAGGAATAGTGCTAGCCAGAGAGGACAAGTCCAAAGCGTTAATGTTTCCTGGGCTCAGGTTCCTTGACTGGATGTCGCCTTCGGCGCCGATAATCCCAGAGGCGTGTGCCGAGCGACCAGCGCCAATAGCCTGGATGGCAGCGCCGAGACCGGCAAATGGACCTCCAGCAGCCTGCAAGCCAGTGCCTATTGCAGCGTCAATTACCGACCAGACTTGGTTACCCGCCGCGTCTCTAGCAAGCCGCCTTCCGACTGCTTCGTTTGCTCGTCGAAGAAGGTCAAACCGAGCAGGGTCTTGAGACATCTGAGACAGTCGCTTTCTCGCTGTCTCCGCAGCCTCAGACTGACGACGCGCCATAACCTGGTCCATAGAAGAGCCGAGAGCGTTCTCAAGCGCAGTTCCGCCAAAACCCATACGCTTCGACAGGTCTTCATTCAAAGCCTCTGCAAGAGCCCTTCCTCGACCCTGGCCCTGCTGAAGGCGACCCATGATTTGACGAACCTCCTTCTCTTCGCCTGGGCGAATGAATCGGTCGTAAATCTCCTGGCCTGTGATTCGCTTGCCTGGGCCGATGTTTTTGCCAGCAGCCCTCTCAGTTGCGCGGCCAGCCTCAAGCCTGCGAAGCAGTTCGTCCTGAGTCTCAATTCTATCCCCGACAGCCATTACGCAATCTCCCCAAGCATTGCTGTGCTTCCGCCGGGAAGCTGAACTCTTGTAGTGTCGGACTCTAGGTCAAGACTTCCGACAGGCTGAGTATCAAGACCGGACAAGAAACGATCCGCCAACGGACCAAGGTTCCTTTGCAAAAGCGCGGAAGCGTACTCGGCACCAGAGCCAACTGCACGACCTATCGCTTGCTCTCTTGAACGACGAAGAGCATCTCGCCGCATAGACTCTTCAGCAAGAAGCCGCCTCTTACGCTGCATCTCAATAAGGTCTGCGCTCAGGCCGATAGCAGAAGGCACAAGCTGTCTGTCCAGTTGAGCAGCGCCAGCCTGGGCAAGGTCTACACCGCGCAAACCAGCAGAAGTTGCACGAACAGGGATGTCACCTGGGGCTCGCCCGACACCGGACAAAGCACTCTGCATAGAGAGCTGACGCTCTCGTCGAGCCTGCTGGCGAAACGGAGCCTCTGAAAAAGTTCTCTGCATGTACTCCGGCTCCCCCAAATCGCGGAATGGGGTCGTTGGAAACATGGGCTTGCTGAAGTTATTAGCCATTGTTTTTAGGGTACTCCGTCAACGGTACAAGGCAACTACGTTCAGACTTCGACCGCCGCACTTCCACTGGATAAAGCCACCCTGTTGAGCAGCGGGCGCAGCGCCTCCCCCGATGACTGGGCTTACTGTGCTCGAGCGAAAGTCCAAATGTACCCAGAGGTCATGCCAACCAGCAGAAACACTGCTCGCCACATGGTCTAGGTGGACAGGCAGTGGCAATCGGGTTGAGTCTTCTCCAACCTCAATTTGCTGAAGAGGAAGGGTAAGGATTGCGGTCCCGTCTAAATACAACTGTGCGCTTACGACATGGGTAAACGTGTTGGAAGATGTGTAAATCGCAGTCTTCGCGTACAGAAGATCTACCGTCGCACTGATGCTCAGGTCTCCCTGGTTCTTCATGTAGAAGCGAAGGGACAAGTCCTCTACGTCGAACCTATTAAGAAGGTCGAAGTAACTTCCAGACTGGATGATGAGCGTGTCTGCGTCAGCGGCGCCAGCAAACCTGATAGGCAGAGACGCCGTCAGCCCACGGTTGTCTACAGACCAAACCTCTGTAAGAGAGTTCTTGTGGAAACACGTCGCATCGAGCGTGTTTGCCGCGATGTTGTTTACATCAACCGCAGCGTTTACCGCTGTGCCCAAATCACTAAACCCGGTGTTTACCGTGGCCGAGTCAAACGAGTCTCCATCATTGATAGTCGGCGGGGAATACGTCGCCATCGCTATCTCCGAACCGCAAGGACCGACATCGTCCCGCTGTTGATTTGTGCGTTTGTGCCCTTGGCGTCAAGCTCAACGACCATCGTGTCTGCAGTAGCAACCGCCATCCAGGCGATCTTGATTACCTGTTTGCTGTCAAGCGGAGCGGTCGTTCCGATTAAGTCAAAAACGCGGGAGACAACCGCAGACCCAGATATTGAAATCTGAAGCTCAACCGACGCACCTGTGTTTGTTGGCTCGACGACAACAGACGCTCTTACAAGAAAAGCCTGGGTGTTAAACGTCGTATAGGTCGCTGGAGATGCCCCGATCCTAGCCACAAAGCTACCCGTAAGCGCACCGGCAGCAGCAGACTTTGTCTCTAAGCTTTTCCAGGCTGTTGCTGTCTCGCAATGGCGAGTGTGGACTGCGCCAAACTCAACATCTTCTGGTCCGACACCCCCAGTGTTGACCATGTCTCGCAGGTCATTGAAGTTCTTCTGCGTATCTGCAGCGTCAAGGTCGTCGCCCAGCCGGATTCGGTAGGTGTAGCTCATCGAGCAAAGCCCATCGCAAGTATTGTCCTCTTGTTCACGTAGGCTATTTCGCTGTCGTTTTGCCTAAGCTCTGCCCCCTGCATCTGAATAATGTGTGGGCCAGGTTGGAGGAAAATGCACTCCTCTACGCACGCAGACCAATAGGCGTCAGAGCCTGTGTTTTGCTCTGCAGGCACCGTGATGACCGTATCTGATGGCTTTCCGTCTATTAAAAGCCTTAGACGAATACCTCGATACGGGGTCAATGGAAGCGTTCCCGCAGCAGCCTTCCACTCGACCTGTCCGATGATGACCATGAACATCGCGTTCTGAACGGTAAACTCAAGGGATACTGGCGTTGATGAGCCCGCTCCGTTGTAAATCGGAATCCACGCCCCACGGGCTGTCTTTACCGACCCCGTAGTAATCGTTGTCATTGCTTCTGGGTTACCCGGATTCGGGTCTGTAATGAGCAAAGACGTGTCGTGCGTAAACGTTGTGGTGTTCTGATTGCCAGACGGAGTGAGGGCAAGAATCCCTGCAACACCTAGGTCTTTCAGATTGTTTTGGTCTACATCGCTTACTGCTTCTTGAGCCCGGTGGAACTCCCGCATGAGGCTGTCTGCGTTTGCCACATACCCGCTATGGAAAACAAACTTCGGCTTGTAATGCATTACTCAGCCTCCAGTCGAATCATTGCGCGAAACAGCGGCGCCTCATCGTCAAGGTTAGGAACTGTCGGTGCGCCTATCTGGCGAAGAGCCATGTTCAATCCGTTAAGGAAGTTCGCATTCAACTGGCCTGTAGTTACACCAACGTCTAGTGACCTGATAGCAATTTCAATCCTTCGTAATATCTCAGAACGTTGCATCGGTGCCGTCCTGTCGCGAGCCGTGGTCCTCATAGAAGACCTCGAAGCCAGCGATATGGAATGGCGTGTTTGACCCTGTTGTCTGGAAACCAAACCGAATGCACTTGCCCAGGACGCTGACCTGATCGTCGCTCGTAATGTCTACCCGGACAGACCTAATACGTGCGCCGTCCCACTTTCTCGAGGTGTCCCAACTTCCTGAGTCCCAAAGAACAGCGTCGTTGTTCCCGTCAGGGTCAACGTAAGTAAGAGTCGCAGATCCTGTCCCCGCGTCTGTTCGCTCATCCCATGACGACGCCCAGTCGATGGAGATGCTGTGCGAGCCGTCTTGAACGTAGTACACCATGACGTGGCTGAACCTTTTGTCAGCACCAGGGTCTCCCATGTCCAACCAGCGAGTCTCCCAACGACCCTTGTATGCCGTATCGCGGATGTTGTCGTCAGCGTCCCAAAGGCCCAGCTCCCACTTCTTTGAGCCCCCAGACTCCGACTGGAATATGACAACAGTCTCCTGCTTGTAGTTGATTGCAGCGCCTAACACGAACCCAGTAAGGCGGGTGATGGCGCCCGTGTCGATGTGGATAGCCCACACCTCATTGTTGTAGTCCGAAGCCCCAGCGTTTACCGACAAGTAAACCCTTCTCCCTGAGCGGTCTGCCCACCCGAAAGAGTCCTGCAGATAAGCAGGGGGGAGAAGGCGAACCATCTCGTCTAGTTCTCGAGACAGTGGCTTTGTCTGGGAGCCGTCTGTGACGAAGAAACCGTCGTCGCTAAGGAAGTACACGCGACCGTCAAACTGGACAATGCCAAGGTCAGACACCGCACCCACGCCTCGACTGATAGGCGAAAGAAGCGGGTTGTCATCGCGGTCATGCGACAACAAGAAGATGCTGTTCCTCTTGAAGACGAGCGCGTAGTCGTTTGCCACAGATGCGCCGGTAATCACGTCTCCATCAAACGATGAAACGTCGAGCACGTTCTGTGTGGGCACTGCTTCTGGAGAGTTAGTCTTGCTGTAGTACAGGAAAGACGGGGTGTCGCTGACGCCCCAGTAGTAAGTCCTGCCGCGAAACACGAATGCGCTTTTGCATACCGGAGGAGGAGAGTTACTACCTTCGGCAAACAAGGACACTGTCGAAGGCTCGTTGCCCGCCCCGATGTAGTCCATGAATAGCTGCCCCTTGATGCCGTTAAGGCGGCGAATCAAGGTGTAGGTAATGCCGTCTGTCGCGCGATAGAAGTTACGGGCGACAACGTTCTCTTGCTGTGGGGTGCAGTCTGAGACGACAGCGATATTGAAGAAGTCGTCTGTTGATACCCCGGAGTCGTTTGTCGAGGTAATGAAGGACGCTTCGCTTTCTTGTCCTCTGTCGTTGATGTAGGTCTGGACGTAACTGTAAGTCACATCCACCGTCCCCTTTGTAATAGCTAGTTCGCTAAACAGGGTGCTTGCGCTCTTTGTGTTGAGGACCGCAGTACGCACAGGAGGGGGTGGGGCAGTCACGCCTAAAGGCGCTTTGAGGTGACCGTCAAAACGGACATTCTGGTTTTGCCCGTCGAAGAACATCAGCATGTCTGCATACCGACAGGCTCGTACAGCGTCTCTGCTTCTGCGCTGAGACCTAAAGCCATCGGCAACCGTATTCAGAGTATTGCCCTCGAGGACTGCTACCTCGTCTTCATAGGCAATAAGCAACTCGGTGCTTCCATGATGGTGAAGCTGGTACAGGCCGAAAGCGCCGTTCGTAGAGAAGCCTGGGTCTGCATCCCCACCGCTCCACTGAACTAGCTTTGAGATGCCCTTCACCTTTGCGACTTCGCCGCGCAGCGTGAAGACAACACCCTCGGTGTCGTTGGAAGACCCCTTCTCTTGCCAGATTCGCGTATCTATTCCAGATACGTTTACCGGCTCAAACCGACGCGACTTACCCTTTGCGCCAGCCATCTAGGGGCTCACGATGGTGTCGGGCCAACCCGTGTCGAATCCGCCGAAGTTAGACCTTCCGCCAATCTCAAGAACCTTTGATGCTTCAACAGAGTCCTGGCGCATCATCAAGTCGATGCCTCTCTCAAACCTCTGTTGTGCAGAACCGGCTCTGCCCTGCTCGTCTGCAGAGCCCAACATCCGCATCTCTGCGCCGTCGAGCCAAACGTTGTCAAACGTTGCCGGGAACAAGGGGCGGTCGTTGTCATCCGCTAGGTCAACTCCCCGGTTGAGGCAGGTAACCTCGATGCTGTAGACGCCAGCCGGAACAGGCCAAAGACGCATGAACGCTTCGGTTCCGCTTTCTGGTCCTCGAGCACCCAGGTACTCGTCAGTCAATACGTCTGTAAACGCCCCACCGTATGTGGTCACATCTCCAAGGAAGTACGGGACATCACCGCTCGCACGGCTTCGATAAACGCGGACTAGGAAGTCTCTTCGGGACGGTGGAGTCACCGTTACAGCATGGGTTGGCGAATGGCCGGGTTGAGTGAAACTCACATATGGCGATAAGCCAGACTCAGCTCCGCTTTGCTTGTCGATGTACGAGCACCAGTACTTGTACTGCCCATGCGCGGGGCCTGGTCCGGTTCCTCCTCCAGCGTCTACAGCCTCAGGCGCTGACACTGGTGAAGGGTTTTGCTCTCGGCGGATGACGCAGTAGTGGCAAGGCATTCCAGAGGTGCTGGGATCCCATCGAGCAGCACTGTCCTGCGCTGAAGCATTCAGCCTACTCGCATATCCTGTTGAGCTACGAAGAGAGACCTGGAGAGCAGCATCTGTATCTAGAGGAAGAGCAACCTCGTCGTACAGAATGGTGGGCTTTTGACCCGTGACAGACGGACCCGTCCAGGGCGCGTCCAGCGTGAGAGACGTACCCGCTGAGTTGATGTTCACAACTCTTACGGTTTTGCTCCCAACAATGAGTCGCTTCCCCCACAACGTCACCGGACCAGTGCTTGAGATCGTTGCGATCCTGCTGCCCTGAGTCGCGGCGAACGTTGTGATGGAAGACGAATCCTGTGCCGTGGTCTCATAGCGATGAGTACGACGCAGCCATGACCAACGCTTCCGAGACTCAATGTCCCGGCGAGCGTCGTTCAAGAACCCGTTCAGCGCAGCGTTGGAGTAGCTCCGGTCGGAACGTCTCCGCTTCAACGCTGATCGCGCATCAGCGAGGCGCATATTGCCTCCGATTTACGCGGGGTTAGTAGGTGACGGCACGCTTGAGCGTGATGACAAACAGACCCGAAAGGTTATTCGGGTTAGCTGACTTTTCACAATCAAAGAATGCAACCTCTCCGTTATTCACGGAAGAGGCTGTCAGCGTGAAGTCCTCAGCATCCAACTCGCTCAAACCGTCAAGAGACGAAGCGCGAGTATCAACTGCGGCCATCATTTCCGCATCGCCAGTACCAGCCGTTCCAGCATTCTTAAGCTGAATCGTCCAGTAGTCGGTTCCGTTTGCGGCAAGGTCAGCGTCAGGGATAAAGGACACCCTGTCGATAACCTGGTCGCCATCAATCGCATACGCGACAGGAACAAGAGCAGTATCACTAATGTTCACCGACACCGCATACTGAACCAGGCCAGCAAGAGTACGAGGCCCATTAGTTCCCATTGAAAGGGGAGGGGGCAAAGCCATTGGGTGGCTCCTTTTGCTGGTTAGAGCTTGATGATGGTTGCGGAAACAGTCGTGTCGTCTTCGGTTGCAGCCTTATGAGCCACCGCGACCGTCTTGCGAAGGTCAACGAGCGCAAGGATGTTGTCCCGCAAAGCGGCAACATCCGCACGCAAAGCATCAGCTTCTGCAGAAGCAAAAGTTGCGTTGAAGCTTGCAGGAGACGTGAGGCCAGCCACGTCAAAGTCTGTGTTCGTAGACTTCACAAGGTCTGCAGAACCGTTCACCGCAACCAGCATGTCGCCAGCAGCGATTTGGTTTGGAGCAGCAGCGTCAACGTTCACCAGCGTGCTAAATCCCTCGACAATGAGAGGAATGTTCGCACCATCCTGATACTCCGTTGACGCCTGCAGCGGACCTTCTGCTGCGTGAACAATGCCACGACGAGCAACAAAGCTTTCTGGCAGTGCTGCATCGAGCACAACACCAGTCACCTCGTAGCCGTCTCCGTCTCCGTCAACAACATCGTACTGAACGCACGCGCCAGCCTTGATGGCCGCACCCGTCTTGTTCATTGCGTACAAGATTGCCTGTGGCGCTGCGCCACCAATCTGTGCTGAAGCACTCATTCTTAACTCCTAGTATACGGGGTCGTTGGAGCCGAAATCGACGGCGCCCTGACGCTTGAGGCTGGAACAAGCCAGCAATGGGTTGAGGTATCCGTTGACGACAAACGCATCCTGGTTGACAGGCTTGCGGGGGGCGTCGATGCGGAGGATCTTGCGGTTGCTTTGACGCAGGAAGTGAAGCTGGAAACCGAAACCATCACCCATGTTCTGGGGCATGTTGTTCAAGCCGGGAAGCGTAAACATTTCGGGCTTAATTCCACCCTTCACGGTCTGGCCGGTAGTGGTCAAGAAGAAGCACTTGCCGCTGCCGCTCAGGTTGTCCGCATCGTAGACGACGGGCATCTCCTTGAACATCATGTTCTCGTAACCGTAGTCAGCCATCGTCGAATCGAAGAGGCGCTGCTTCGGGGCCAACTCCTTCTCGTAGAACCCGTAGACCACATCGTCGATAATCGCGATGTCAGGGTGCTTACCCTGTCCCGAGCAAGCCCGGTAGGTTGCGTTCCAGGTGTCGATACCGTCTACACCGAAACGGCTAATCTCTCCGTACTGGTTGCACCAGTTGGAGTAAGAAGCCTTGCTCAATCCGCCGGGGCTACGACCCGCAGCCTGCTGCGCTGTAATGCTCGAGAAGTCGATGAAGGTCTCGAGACCATCAACCCGCTTTGCGGGAAGAGCAGTTCCGTCACCCATCAGATCAGCACTCACGTCCGCGAGGAAAGTGTGCAGAGCCTGGTTTTGCTTGCTCTCAGCAAGGCGGATGACGCGGGACTTGCCCGAGTTCTCATCCACTTCCTGCTGGTCCATCGTCCACGAGAAGCGGTACTTCGGCCAGCCCTGGTAACGAGCCTGCTCGAGAGTGTTCTCAGGAGTGACCGAGAAGCTTTCAAACTTCGCGATTGCGCCTGTGTTCACCGAGTCCTCGAGAACAACAGCACACCGAACCTCGGTACCTCCGTCCTCGACCGTGAACGCGCCACCACGCAGGCAGTGGAGCATAAGCGGGTGGGCACGCATAATGTCATACGTGACCTTCGGGTTGATCTTTGGGAGAGTCGCTGCAACGACTCCAACCAGATCAATGGAAACGGTGTTACTCATTTATTTCAGCTTTCGCCTGCTGGGCCTGAGGCCCATTCGGTTGTAAACGTAACAGCAGCATCTGCTGGAACGCCCTTCTCTAGAAAAGTGTCGGCAAATGCTTCACCGAACGACATGGGAATCTTGCTAGGTGCGCGACCGGCGCCAGCGTAACCAGAAGGACGTGGCTTAGGTCGTTTATTTGGTTGACGCCTTGCGGGCGCCGCTTTTGCTGAAGCCTGACTTGCCTGAGCAAGTCGAATCAACTGGCGAGCAGCAATCTGTGGATGACTGTCTGCGAGCTGAACAAGGTCTGCGTTGTTTGGGTCTTCAAGAAGACTTCCAACTGCGGGACCAAGGCTCTTTCCGTTTACGCCCATCTGACTTGCCACTTGGTGGTAAGCAGACGTGAACGCTTCTCGACGACGAATCGGCGTGATTCCGTTCTGCAACTCTTGAAGCTTCTCGAGGAGAGGAGCCGTTGCTGCGTCTACCGCGCGTGACACGTAAAAGTTGACGTAGTCGGATGGCGATGTGCTCTGCGGGTCAGGCTCAGGAACCTCTTCGTACTCGTACTCGACCTGGTCGTTGTACTGCTGGGCCGCTTGCTGTTGGGCAATGACCATGTGCTGAAGAGTTTCGACTTGCTTTTGCAAAGCCATAACGTTTGGATCGACTTCCGGTGTTTCCGGCGCGGCGACCTGTTCCTGCTCTACACTCTCTTCAGCGAGTGTTTCGTCTCCAGGGTCTCCGCTTGCGAAGTCGAGAACTTCTTCCGTCTGCTGCTCGTCCATGTTTCCTCCATCGTTTCTCGCGCCACAAGACCGGGATTAGACAAGGACTGTGGTTTACGAGTAAACGCTAGTGCTAGCCTGAGCAAGCCTCATGCGATTGTCAACAAGGGATTTATAAATGGCGCGTATCAAACTAAGCGACCACATGATCGACAAGTTTCTCGGTGATATGAGGTCTTCTCAGCATCGCATTGACGAGGAATGGCGACCACGGTGGAACAAAGTCGAGGCTGCATACCAGGGCAAATCGCCAGAAGAGATTCATGGAGTTATGGGCGATAGAAACGCCGTCAACTTCAACTTCATTCTCTCTACAGCCAACACGATCATCCCTAGCGTCTTGCCGACAGACCCCTACATCACGTTCAAGTCGCGTGACCCAAAAGACAGAGACGCCGCTTTCGTTGCCGAAGCCTCTGTGAACTACGCATACAAAACAGGTCGAGCAAACTCAGCTACTCGCAACGTTCTTCTCGACTGCGAAAAGTTCTCGATGGGTATCGGCAAGGTTGTCTACAACCCCGCAGGGAATGTGACCCCTGTTATCCACTACGACCAAGATGCAGAGATCGAACTCGACCACGACGAAGACGCTTTGGATGGGGCTATTGGTTCAGAGATTGCCTACGAGATGGAGTCTGAAGGGTTCAACATGCTTATCGAGGGAGACGGGATTGATATCCCAACCCTCGAGCGTGTGGCTCCGTGGAACTTCTTGTTCCCTGAGGGGCATGACGACATCAACAAGTGTCCGTGGGTAGCAGAACGACTTCTGGTCAAGCTCGATGACCTCCGCATGTACGAAGGCTTTACTGTAAAGCCACACGTTATGGCGAAAGAGAATCTCTCTCTTCATATGCCAGGAGGAACTCTCGAAGCCGCCATCATGCGACAGCCGGGTGCAGATATTGACCCAGGCTTTGTCGCTCTTTACGAAATTCACTACTGGGTGCGGCAGAAGAGAAAGCTTGTCCGAAGGATTCTCTGGATCCTCGACAACACCAACGCACAAGGCTTTGACCGCGTCGTCAGGCACATCGAAGACGACAGCGGCATGCGCGGCTATCCCTTCGTCATGCTTCGCACTGTCGTAAACCCCGGCAAGATGTGCGAGCCAGACATTGCCGACCTCGCCACAATCCAGCCAGTCGCAGACCGGCTTAACGCTGAACTTGCTGCTGTGCTTCGGCATCACAAGCAGGCCAGCAAGCAAAAGTATGTGGCCGCACCTGGCGCTCTCTCAGGTGACTCCCAGTTTGAAAAGCTACTTCGCTCTGAGCGAGACCTATCTGCTGCCGAGCTTCCGTCTCAGTTCAACGACGTAAGGCAGGCTCTTCAACTTGTGCCCATCGCCCCGATGCCGCCAGACGTTCCGTTCATGCTGCAGACGCTGCAGCGACTCATGTACGAAATCGGAGGCGTCGATGTCTTCCAGCGCGGAGGAGTTGCTCGAAAGGGAACCACCGCAACAGAGGTCGCAGTCGCAAGTCAGTCTTTCCAGAACCGAGCGCAAATCCGAAAGCGTGCTGTCGAGCAGTTCATCGAAGATGTTGCTCGTCGTTACCTTGACTGCATGCGTCGATACTGGACACAGACAAACTGGATTCGAGGAGCTGGCACTGGAGACGATTCGTTTATCGAAGTCAGTTCAGAGCGCATGAGAGGCGCATTCGACATCACGGCAAGCGTGTCTGAGTTCGACCCGAACGAGCAGACAAATGAGTTGCAGGCGTTCAACGGATTGCTTCAGACGATTGCTGCCACCATTCAGACGATCATGCCCCTGGTACAGGCGCAGGTTCTTCCGAAGGACACAATCAACAACTTCGTACGGAAAGCGTTTGAGCTTTGGCGCCAGGACAGCCGAAGGCTCATTGGCCCGCTTTCATCTCTAGCCAACCCGATTGCATCGCAACAAAACATTGCAGCGCAGGGACCGGCTAACCCAGAAGAAGAGATGCCGTCTGCAGGGGAAGACGTACAAGCAGCGAGCATCAACGGACAAGGTTTTGGTGGGGGTTTTCAAGGGATGTCTGGGGGACTGGCGGGCACTGGGCCTAGACCGGGAGCCGGACAAATTGTGGAGGAATAGACGTGCTTTACGAGTTCAAATGCCAGAAGTACACATGCAAGCGTGTGTTTGAAGAGCCGATGTCCCTATCTCGATACGAGAAGGTATTGGCTATGGACCCTCCCTTCTACGAGGTGAGGTGCCCCATGTGCGATACGAAAGCCCCGAAGAGGCACTACACGGCAATGTCTACACCTCGAGTCCACAGGGACTACGGAGAGTGGAACCCCCGCACAGCCCCGAAAGAGCTTGTAGGCAGGTCGTGGACAAGCAAGGGAGAGAAAGAGCAGCAGGTCCGCGAAGTCATGGGCAGCAACTTCGTCGTCGGTGAAGTTGACCGCGACAAGACGGTCAAGCCTTTCAACCCTCAGGCTGTCCACATCAAGGCGAAAGACGTGAAGCGACCGACAGGTCCGATTGACGTGAAGTCTGCCGTGCAGAAAGCAATCAAGCCCGGTGTCTCCTTCAAGGTGAAGAACCTGGCAAAGGAGATTAACGCTCCGTACAACCGGGTCTACACCATCGTCAAGATGCTTGATGGCGTGACGAAGGTTGCCCCTGGAGAGTTTCAGCTTTCTAGTTAGCTACTGCTGGATGTACCCGCTGGCTGCGGCGTTTAAGTCTTCAGCCTCCTGACCGGCAATCTCCCACATCTCCTCCGTCCACGTAGAGGCGTCCCACGGGTTGGGCTCGTCCTCTGCTGGGCGCTGGTTAAGGCGACCGATGTAGTGGGTAATCGCGCAAGCGATTATTGCACTCATCGCATCGTCGTCGTGCATGCCGGATGGCGCACTAATCTTCAACATCCGAGTGCCTTCTGAGTCTGCTGTCACCGTTGCTGCTCTAAGGGCACGTAGCTCTTCAAACGCATTGCGGCTTCTAATCTTGATGTACTTCTCGCGGAACGCTTTGATGGCGAGGCCGATCGCTGCGTTCTTGCTCGAGGAGGTAGTACTCCACCCCAGGAGCGCAGTAGGCGAGTTGCCTACTTGGTTGACTACCTTCCGCCTGTACAGATTGTAGTAGCGCGTGTGATAGAGCATCGCGATTAAGCCGTGACCGGCACCTGTAGCCTCTGGCGCGAGGATTGCCCGGTTGTAGTAAATGGAGATGAGCAGGAGAACGTCTGCGTACTGGACCTGATCGACCTTCCCCCTCCACGCAGCAACCTGCTCGAGCGTAACCTCGTCTACAACCGTGACCGAGTCCCAGTCACCATCGTCGTGTCCAGCAGCCACATCTGCCGCGACAAGGTATCGACGGCGGGGCTCAGGATGCTTCCACACAGAGAATTGCCCGACTCCCGGCATAGCCTCAATCAACTCAGGCTTATAGGTAGTCCACATCCGCTCATACTTGTCGGGAGACCACTGAGAGGAGTCCACTATCTCGTACCACTTGTGCTCTGGGCATGAGTGGAACTCACCAGGGTCGAAGCCGACGTATGGCGCACAGATGTCGCAGGCGCACACAAAAGCCTTCTCCTGATAGTCCATGTCGTTCTTGTCGAACACAAGGCGACCGGTACTCCCAAAAGCCTCTTCGTCGGTAGACGGGTACTGCTGGCGGAAACCGGCCTGGTCTCCACCACACTTCGTCATGATGGTTTCCCTGCGCCACTGAAGAGCCTCGAGGGAAACGTAGTCTCCAAACCTGTCGAGCAGGTCTTGCTCATCAGGAGCCAGCGTCTTTCTGAAGTCCTCCTCTGAAGACTTAAGAGGCTTTCGGTACTCCGTCATCAGGAACCACGGAGTGAAGATGACGTACCACTGACTGTTCTCGTCGCCTGGGTACTTCTCTTTCAGCGGCATCCAGGGCGGAATGTCACCGCCAAAGACCCTGCCGTTTGAGTACATCTCATGGTGGTAGTCGCCGCCTCCCTCGCACGTTGACTCGACATACACAAAGGAGTCGGGCGTATCCGGCACCGACTGCATCATGTTGAGCATGAACTCGCGAGGGTTGTTGTAGAGGGCAATCTCGGATACGTGAACCTTGCGAGCGGTGATGCCGTTTGCGCTTGTAGCTCCGCGAGGAAGCACCACGTTAAGACGCGAACGCAAACCCTCTGCGCCTCGAGGTGACCGGAAGTCTAGAGCGGTCCGGTTGTCGTATTTACGCTTTGGCTGAAGGCTCTTCGGAAGGTGCTCGTAGAAGAGTTTGCACTTCGTAAACACCTCATGGACCGTCTTGTCCGTATGGGCGACAAACAAAGCCGTCTCGTCAAACTGGGTGACGCACTGGTGAAAGCAGTAGCCCTGGACGAATGTTGAGCAGCCTGTCTGGCGGGCCTTCGCTTCCCATACGCGAACAGGCTCTCCTGCAGCCTGGATGCCGCTAATCAACTCCCATCGGATTCGTTGTGGAAGGTTGAGAACAAGCGACTCGAACGTTCCAGCTTTCGTCTGTATTCGTAGTAGTTCGGAAGCGAACTCTGGGAAATCGACGTAGCGTCCCGAAGTGAGTTCTGCTTCAGCCGATCCCTTAGGGGCCGACCTATCCTCCCCATCTTCCCCCTTTTCATTCTCCCTATCGGCTGGAACCGATTTGCCGTAACGCCCTTTGGCATGTGCCATATCTTCTCCTTTAGCTTTTCGCCGGTAATCGGGTTCAACCCCATCAGGTAATCACGGCTGAAAGACTGAATGTCTGAAAGAGCCATCCTGCTCTTTGTGTGGTGTCTCGCTACCCAGTTCGCAAGACCGCGCAGCGTCTGCTCTCCGTAAGCCTGGGGAGGCGTCATCTCGATTCCTGCGTCGGCAAAGTCTTCATGCATCTGACTTACAACGTATGGGTGAAACCAGATGGTGCGAAACTCTTTATCTGCAGTTGGCCCTCGAGTGACAAGTTCAATGCGCTCGCTTTCAAGCAAAGACATGTACGTCTGCACGTAGATGAGAGGCACACCCAGAGCAAGGCAGGCGACTAGGTCTGAGACCACTGTGGTGTGTGAAGCTATCCACATGTTGATCATCGGGCTCCACAAATCCAGAACGATGGCGCTCTCTGGAATAGGACAGCCGACAACACGCCTCCTCTGCATGCCGGGAAAGCGCATGTAAGGAGAAGCGTCTCCACGCATCGCAGCCTTAAACTCCCGCATGTGACGCTCAGGGCGAGAGATATCACCAAACCTGGTCCAATCCCCCGCCCCCCACATCGAACCCTTTACGTCCCAGCGATGCGCTTTGACCTTAGAGAGTTCACTCGTCTCATTCTTGAGCCACCACGACACACCTAGTCCGCAGGCTCAGACTTCTTCACGGCTTTCTTAGCAACCGGGCGCTTCGTCGTTTTTTTTGCGGTAACTGGCTTTTCAGACCATCGCCACACCTTTGCGACGAGAACGCCACGCATGAGCTTTGCCCCAGGGTACAACTGCTCTGGCGTGTACTCCTGGGCGCCCGAAGTAAGCTGGAGCTGGGCCAGACCTTTGTCCTTCTGGTGACGCCAGCCCGTGACCATCACGTCCCTAATCTCTCCGAAGTAGTTCACCCGCACAAAGTCACCGATACGGACGTTGCCTTTCGCTACATTCATCTCAAACATCTCAATCCCTTCTCGCCTTTCGGCATAACTCAATCGCAATAAAGAAGACCCGACATGCTCAAAAAGCGCCGAGTGCTAAGGAAAAGGAAAGTCAAAAAGCGTGACCCGAAGCTCGCTAGCGCAGGGGTCTCTGCGTACAACAAGCCGAAGAGGACACCCAGCCACCCAAAGAAGTCGCACGTCGTTGTCGTAAAGAAAGACGGGCAGACAAAGACAATCCGCTTTGGAGAGCAGGGCGCCTCGACCGCAGGAAAGCCAAAGCCTGGAGAGCCCCTTCGCATGAAGAAGAAGAGGAAGTCCTTCAAGGCGAGGCATCGGAAGAACATCGCTAAAGGCCCGATGTCCGCTGCTTACTGGGCTGACAAGGTGAAGTGGTAGACGAGGAGTCGAGCCTGTCGGCACAACGCTCCACAAATCGAGACAGCTCTCGCAGCGCGGAAGCTAGCCTTCGGAAAGCACAGGGCACAAATCCTCCATACTTGCGTACTTACGCAAACACTGCTGTAGACTCCCGCTGAACGTCCAGGGGCTATCCTCCATCCCTCTCAGCCCCCCGCCTACCCACCAGACCCCCCTCTGGTGGGTAGTGTCGGTTTTGGGGTATCGAGGTCCGTCCACCGAAACGTAGGTGTGCCGCTACCGAGCCATCCCCCGCTCGTATTCGTGTAGAACCAGTCAATAGCCTCTTCCTCTGAGCAGTCCCCCATCTCGAGGGTCGCCTGGATGCACAAGTCCGCATCGTAAACAGCAACCCACACACCCAGCTTTCGAGGCCAGTTGTCGTGAGGGAAGTCTGTAATGCCGAGAAGCGCAGCGTCGTAAAACTCGCGAGGCTCGAGAAGCAAGGCGTCAGGGTTCTTCTCCCGAAGAGACTGAACGATCCCCTCAGGCGAATCAGGCCAGGGGCCGTTCATCTGCCGAATCATACGAAGACACCACATCAAACATCCCCCTCGTCACCGTCCAAGGCAGTACTCCCTACATGGATGATGTCATCCACAAGCCCCGACAACTCATCCTCCCAGCCGTCCGGCATAAACCCACGAACACCCCGCAACCGAGCCTGCACCTCCTCAAGACCGTCAAGAGCATCCGCAAGCCAGGACGAAGGAACAACACGACCCCGAGCAGAAGCAACAACGCACTCCCGAGCATAACGAGCAACAGGCATACCCCGACAAGAAGCAGCCTCCACAACCACCTCCCGCTCCTCAACACTCAAACGCAACTCGAGACGAACAACACGACTACCCATAACGACGAAGACTATACCGGCTATTCGGCTCAAAAAAAAAGCGAATAGCCGGCTATCTCGGAACAAAATCGCCGGGTTTTATAGGAAAAACTGCCCCCGCGTCATACCTCCTTATCTTCTTCTCTCAAGCAACGCTCCGCATTGCTCTCCCTCAGAAAACCCAAACCCTCTCGAAAAACACCCCGGCCTATACCCCCTAACGACAAGCCACCCCTGGTCGCAGTCGAGATGAACACAAGCCTTCTCGCATAGATGAAGGGGACATAATAATAAGAGGGGTACCTAATGGGGGGAGGGGGGTAGGGTCAACCTTGAGCACAGCCAGAAACCTCAACGTTTCCAGGCACTTAACCCCCATAGGCTCAACTAAACCTCGAGCCTCTCGCCCTAAGTCTAGCGACGAAGGTTAGCCTGGCGGAAACACTAGGGAATCTGCGCTGGGTGGGTACTCGATACCTAATGGGCGAGCCCCCTCCCCACCTGCCCCTTCTCGGGTCCATACAGAGACACAGCCATCCCCGAAGATTTTACATCTCGCTTTCCCTAGCGATTTCAAGCGCTTGTCCAGGGTAGTGGTCGTGTGCACCTTACTATCGTGTCAGTGTGTCCCCCTGTTCCCTTGTGTCATATGTATGTTGGCGCCTCGCTACTCAATCAAATCAATCAACCAACCAAAGGACCCCAGACCATGATCACTCTTGACACCCCGAATCCTCGATACGTCCGACGCTACCTCAGCGGAGACGACACTATCCCCGGACTAGCTGCAGCTTTGCGCGCTGAGGACTGGGGGAAAGCCTACAGGCTGCTCACAGTCGGGCGCGGTACCGGCTTCTTGGGAACCTCGACCAAGGTTGAGCGTGGAGAGGGCATCGGCGTCCTTACCTCCGTCATCTACCTGTCACCGTTCAAGGCATCGGGCGTAGCCAACATGTGCCCGTTCGCGACGGATGGCTGCATTGAGTCATGTCTAGGTGAGGGTACGGGTCGGATGTCAATGCCCTCATCTCGTCGGGGACGACTCCGGAAGACGCTTCTTCTTCACTTGTTCCCCTTGCAAGCCGTCGCAGGGCTTCAGAAGGAAGCTACCGCCCTGCATAAGCGCGCGGAGCGGATGGGGAAGCGCGCCGCTATCCGACCCAACGGCACATCGGACTTCGACTGGGAACGGTGGCGCGGTGTGCTCATGGACTACACCCCTGGGGTCGTCTGGTACGACTACACCAAGGCGCCTCGCGGCGCGCGAGACCTCAGCGTACCCAACTACACCCTCACCTACTCGGTTAGCGAGCGCCCCTCATCCGTCGATGATGCGCGCGATTACGTGAGAGCCGGTCAAGGCGCGGCAGTCGTCGTCGCAGGGGCCGACGACTCCCGGTCGGGCGCGAAAGAGACCGCACAGACCGTTATCGAGTCGGGGTCATGGATGGGAATGCCCACGACCGATGGGGACGCCCACGACTATCGGCCCGACGACCGGGGAACCCTTAGTGTCCTCTATGCCAAGGGTCGGGCTCTACTGGACCGGAGCGGGTTCGTCAAGCGGCTCGCCTGGTAGCCCACCCCACACCTACCCCACCCACCAACGGAGACCGTGACCATGACCGACTTTCTGCCCCGCTGGGGCGACGGACACATTCCCGAAGACCCGAGAGCCCGATACCGCTCCGCACTCGACTCCTACCGGGCTGCAGAGTTTGACACCTACCGCACTCGAATCACCGGCGCGGAGTTCGCCACCCTCTCCAAGGATGAAATTGCAGGCCTTGAGATCGTCACCGACATCGACGGGCGTGAGTACGTCACCGAGCGCTCACCGACTCCCGGTGAGTGGGCTGACGCCTCCGAAGCCGTGACACGCCGATACCTCAACAGCTACGTGGTCCGCAACACATTGCACCCCTACGCCGACTGGGAGCGTGAGATGTCTAGCCTTCGGGCTGGTCTGTCCGTCTGACCCACCAACCCACCAACCCACCAACCCACCAACCAACCAAGGACACCCAGACCATGACCGAACGACACGACCCGACAGAGAACCCCGACTTCCTCGCCGCCATCGACGGCGCCACCCTCCCCGGCATGTCAGCCACATGGGATCACCCCGGCTTTCTCCTCTGGACCCTAGACGGTCGGGAGACCGGCTTCTACGCCACCCCGGAATCGGAGGGGGCCGAAGGCATCGCCGTCAACATCCTCAGAGAGGGCGAGGGTGGGCACGGCACCTACACGGAGACCATCCCTGTCGAGTGGACGGGGGACGGGGTCGAGGATGCCCACCTTTATCTCGCTGCCATGCGCCGCTGGCAGCGCACCCTGCCGGCCCTGTGGGCTCGATGGGACGGCGACCCAGAGAACGACTGGGTCGGGAACATCATCGAACTCCTCGCAGAGTTCGACAGTTCAAATCTCTGGGAGCCCATCCGATGGGGTGGGGACGACGAGTGCTCTCTGCTCGACATCCTCGACGAGTGGTCCACCTATCCCGCCCGTTTTGACCTCGCCACCTACGGCGACAATATGGTCATCCGAACGACCCCCTTCCCACCGTGCGAGTGCTGCGGGCGCTGATGCGCCACCTAGCAACCAACCACCCCACCAACCCTTGGAGCGACCATGACCGAACGACACGACCACACCGACCTTGAAGCAGATTTTCGAGCGCTCTCCACTGACCTGTGGGTGTACCGGGTGCGACTCGCGGGATTCGACCCAGACACCGTGACAGCCGCGCAGGAACTTACGATGAAAGATCCGTTGGCTACAGCTCAGGCCCTGATTGACCAAGCCGTCGAAGCTATCGAACTTGCCAGCGCTCGATAACCCCACCAACCAACCAACCACGGAGCTGACATGAGACACACACCGCACCCGGCGTTCGCAAGCACCGACATAGGGCCATCGTGCCCATCGCAACCCTGCAGCACCCCCAAATATGGGGAGCCGGTGAAAGACGGTGAGGGCATCTGGGGGTACGCCATCCAAGGTCGGTCCGTCGTCGCGCGCTGCGCGTCCTGCGGACACACCGAGACCATCGGACCGATGATGCGCTGGATCCACTCCCCGGTCGGGGATCTCAGAACCTTTCACGCCCTCAACCGATAACCAACCAACCAACACCGGAGCGACCATGACCCACGACCCCGCCAACGAATTGACCCTAGACGAGGCCCGCGCTGCCGGGTTCGTCATCGACTACCCAGAGCACCCGCGAGGCGTCGGCTGCCCCATCGGTCGGGGTTTCTTCGGTCGAGACGGAACCTACCCGCAGTCGTTCGACCGATTCTTCGTCCACCGCCTATGCCCGTTCGCCGGGTGGCTGAAGCGCGACGACATCAACGGAACCGGCACCCCCGCCTTCCTCGATGGCAAGTCTCGCGACGACGCCCGCGCCTACATCCGAACCGGAGACTGTGACCATGACTGAGACACCCACCCCCCTCCTCTGCGTCCATGACGCATACGATCCCCAGGACGCTGAGTACGCCTCGCTGGAGGCGTTCCTCGACATGTGCGAGGCGTGTTTTGGCGAGCAGCCCGTGCTCACCGAACACAGCGACGGCACCCACACTGACGAGGATGGGATGACCATCCTCGTCCCCGCCGACGAACTGCCCACCCCCAACCAAGGAGACCAGACATGCTGTTGATCATCATTGGGCTCATCCTGCTGATGTGCGTCCCACCCGACGACGCAGAGCCCATCCTCTACCTCTACGTCGCGATACCTGGGCTGCTCTGCATCCTCGCTGGCTTCGCGGCGAACTCACCCCCACAAGACCAAGACGACAACGGAGAGAGACCATGAGCGCCCCATCCTTCGCATCCCGCTGCATCGCCGTCCACCGACAGGGACAGGGACGACCGATGCCCATCCCCACCGACGATCAAGTGCTCGTCTCCTACGACGGCACGAGCTACCTCTACGACGGCGTCGAGGACTGCGAGATCGCAGACTTCACCGAGTGGGCGATCGGAGTGTGGTCCGACGAGCACGACGCCGACGCCACCAACATCGAGGCGAACGCTGAGTTCGGTCACTTCGCCCGAACTCTCTGGCTCGACTGAGCCCCCACCCCCACCCCACTCCACCCCGTACCGGCTCCCGGTCGGGGTTGAGGTCGTAGGGGCACGAAGCCTCGAAGGAGATAGACCATGATCAGCATCGACAGCAACCTTGAGAGCCTCCGAGACCTGAGGGGTGGACTGGTCCACGTCCACTCTCTCGACGGGGAGAGGCTCGACCCACCCCGCACCCTCATACTCGACGACGCCTCAGAGTCGGGGGTCACGCTCCGTGGTCCGAGCGGGCCAACCATCCGAGCGGAGTCGGCTCGCATCGACGCACCGGAGACCGACGCCGAGCGGGAGACCCTGTGGATGGAGTGGGCTGCGACCTGTGGAGAGCCCACCTGGACCTCAGGCCAGTACGGAGAACTCACCGACTACAGGACCGGGGATGTCCTCCGGCCCGCGACCCCATCCGAACTCCACTCCTCACGCAAGGCTGCAGAGACTGACGGTGGGGCTGGAGTCATCGACGTAGACGGGCGCGCCTGCTTCGTCGTCTGAGAAGAACCAACCAGGGAGACCAGACATGAACTTTTCCACAATCGACGACATCACCCAGCGCATGAGGTGCCTCACCCTTTTCGCAGGCGCAGGAGGCGCAGACGTTGGCCTCGCTGACGCTGGCATCGAGCACGCTCTCTCGGTCGAGTGGGACGAAAGCGCGGCGGCAACATCTCGCGCGGCGGGTTTCCCGTGCGTGACCGGAGACGTGCGAGACCTCAAGCTTTACGAGGGGGTCGAGGGCATCGACCTGCTCTGGTCCTCGTTCCCGTGCCAGGACTTTTCCACAGCGGGCAAGCGTGCGGGCGCGAAGAGTGACCGCAACGGCTGGCCCTGGACGATTGACGTGCTCGACAAGGTTCGCCCGCGCTGGCTCCTGTGCGAGAACGTGAGGGGCTTGACCATGCACGTCGGGGACTGCCCGACGAGGACCGGGCGGGAGCAGGCAGACCCGGAGGCGTGCCCGCGATGCTATCTGGACGGGGTTATCATGCCTCAGCTCAAAGAGCGTTTTGCGTGGGCTGAGTGGCGCATCCTCGACGCGGCAGACTTTGGGGTGCCGCAGCGTCGTCGTCGCGTGTTCATCGCGGCGGGTCCGCACGCCATCGAGTGGCCCAGGCCGACCCATAGCGGCGAAGCCCTCGCCGTGAGCAAGTGGGTGACAGGGGAGTACTGGAGCAGCGTCGGCGCAGGCAAGACGGGCAAGCCATCCACCCAGGAAACGCGGTGGCTCGCAGAGCATCGTCAGCAGGGCCTCTTCGGTGCTCCCCCTCGCTTTGGGCTCAAGCCCTGGTGCACGGTGCGTCAGTCGTTGGGGCTCGCCGCAATCTCTCCAGCAACAAACTTCAGCGGCCGCTCGTCACGCACAGGGGAGCCGCAGAGCCCAGACCACCCAGGGATTCAACCTGTCGCGGGCGGAAAAGCTTTGGGCGGGCTCTACGGGTGGGACTGGCTCACCGGGCATGGGACGCTTGAGGCCAGTCGGAACACCGAGGCCAACCCGACTCAGGAACGCCCGCAATCGACCGACGAGCCCATCTTCGCCGTGGGGGGGAAGGGCAACCAGTACCTGAGCATGGTCATGCAGCGCGGGCGGGATGGCGCAGGCGGCGGCACCAGCGACGAGCACACCAGCGTCGATGAGCCGAGCGTGTCGATTAGCGGGGGCGCGGGCGGTAGCACTCGACCGATGCTTGCTTCGCGCTTTGGCGGCGAGTGGAGGAAAGCCAGCCATCCCGGTTTGCTAGACATGCCGTCGCCGGCTGTCAGTGCGACGGAGGCGAAGGGCACGAACGGAAAGGAATCGACCGGCTGGACTGCTCAAGGTGGGCCATGCAGAGCCTCAGACGCTCTTTGGCTCTCGACCGGACGCAGACGGCTGACCGTCGAGGAGTGCGCGATTCTCCAGGACTTTCCTGAGGGCTACCCGTTTAAAGGAACGAAAACCGCGCAATATCGGCAGGTCGGAAACGCAGTTCCTCCGACGCTTGCTCGCGTCCTGACGCGTGCAGTGCTTGAGGCTGACACGGGCGATTGACACACCGACAACCAACCCCTACCGTCGCTCCTCGAGCGACACAACCAGGAGACACCATGACCATGAGCCGAAGACAGCAGAGAGCCTTCAGTCGAGCCCAGCACCGCTGGGACTCGATGACCCCCGACGACGACCCGCCGACGTGCGACGGGCACGAGGGGCGCTACCATAGCCGTCGCGTCTGCGACGCCACCGCGACCGTCGAGACCGACGCCGGCGACCTCTTCTGCGAGGCGTGCCACTCGGCGCGGTCGCTCGACAGTGACCGGGAGAACGGGTTGCTCGACGCGGGCAGGGGGGAACTCGTCTCGGTCGTCAGGTCGGGCGCCCTCTCGCTTCGTCGTCAGGTCGAGTTGCTTGACCTGTGCGACCTTTCCGAGACGTGGGCTGGCTTCGCAGTCATCGAGTCGGAGGCCAACCGGCTTGACGAGAGTGTCGCTGAGGCGTCTCCCGATGTCGCGGACGAGGACTGGGCAGATGAGGTGGGCGACCTCCTCCAGGCACTCAGCGAGGCTGTCAACGAGGTCGAGCATGACCTCGACCAGATGATCGGAGAGGGGTGGGCATACCCGACCTACGAGGAGGCTGTCCGGGTCTCGCTTGAGAGCGACGTGCTCCCCACGCTGCGCGAGAGCCTCGACGACATGATTCGATTCTGCGAGGAGTGGAGCAGATGAGCCAACCCAAACGAAAGCTACTCGTCTCGCTGCGGGCATTGATTGCCCGTGGCGGGGCGGGCGCAGGGACGCACACCAACCGAGAGATGGACCTCCGCAAGGGGAGGTCTCGCAAGACCAAGCACAAATCGAGGAGGAGAGACAATGACTAGGGACGACGTGATGACTCTGGAGACGGTCCTGTGCGAGGGCACGATGGACATGGAGACGGTGTCGAGGATGCAGAGCATGCTCTACGGGATGGACTCCCCCGTGGGCTCCACCCAAATCAGACTGATGAGCCTTCTGACCTGCCTCGATGAGGCTGAGGATGAGTTGACCGAGATGGGTGGCGACCAGGACGATGAGCGAGTCTCGCACCTGTGGCACAGGATGCGGATGGGCATCGACAGTCTCAACGACGCGATGGACCGTGAGAGGTTCCGTGCGACGACGCTCGAGGCTCTTCGGGCAATGAGCAACGGGTTCGGCATGGACCTGGGGGGTGAGGCATGACGCGGGCAGTGACCGTGACGGTTGGGCGAGAGTCTGAGAAACCGGGTACAGGCTGGGAGGACATCTCGGTCGAACTCATGGAGGTCGAGGGTCGGTGGACCGTCCGCTACGCCGTCGGTGAGGACGGTGACGACGTGACGCTGAGTGATGACGAGAGGATCGCAGCAATGCTCATGGCATGGGCTGGCAATGACGAGACAGGCCGATAACACACAACGGAGGACGAGGACGATGACGAGGTACGCATACCTGCGGGGAACCGCAGCAGAGAGACACCATCAGAGCAACTGTCTGTACGATTCAGACCTTCTCTCTGAGGCGTGGAGAGACAGGGACCAAACATTCGACGAGTCCATCAGGGACACATCGACCATCGAGACACCGCTGGAGTCTCGCAAGGCAGTGCGGTCCCTGCTGGCTCGAGTCGGAGCGGGAGACACCGTCTTCCTCGCCTCCCTGTCGGATGTGTCAAACGACCCCCTGCAGGCGTCAGTGTTCGCTGGGATGATCACAAGCTCTGGAGCCTCGCTTCAGCCCGTAGACGGCGCCCCGGAGGCTGAGGTGAGCATGACCATGTCGGGCATGGTTGCTCTCATGGAGACCCACCGGAGGGTGTCCGAAGCGGTCAGCAAGGCTCGACGTGTCATCGACAACGACCGAGTGTTCCAGGGGGGCCGAGTGCCCTACGGAAAGCGTCTCGAGAACGGCTTTCTCATGGTCGATGATCATGAGCAGGAGGGGATCGCTCACGCTATCTCTCTGCGGTCGAAGGGGATGTCTCTGCACAAGATATGTCGGAGACTGGAGGAGTTGGGGTACAGGCCGAAGAGCGGAGGTCAGTGGTACGCGACGGGGGTCCGGCGACTCATCAATTCGCACTCGGACAAGCCATGAACTGTCGAGCATGCGTCGTCCGCTCCACCCTCTACGGACCCTGGTCGGCATGCGGTCCTGAGTGCCTTGTGGTCGAGCGGTATGCATGGGGCATGGGGGCACGGGGAGAGCCGCTCCCTGATGAGGTGCCAGACCTTGCCCGCGAGGCGTGGAAGCATGGAGAACAATCAACCAGGAGGTCGAAGCGATGATGAAAAGACTGTTGATAGCTCTGGCTCTCTCCTTTCCCGTGGCGCTCGCTGCTGGGGATGACCCCGAAGTCCTGATGAAGTCTCGATGCGTGGGGGAGTGGGAGGATGACTTCCGCATGCAGAGGTATTGCGTGGACAAGGAAATTGTCTCCATGACCCAGGTCGGGGAGTACATCGAGAAGCATGGTCTGCATGAGAAGGATTCGTCCGACCCCCGATATCGGATCTTGTCGAAGTGCCTCTATGAGTGGACCGACGAGCACGGCCCATACTGGAGGATGGTCCACTATTGCAATCGGAAGCAGGCCGAAGCCTGGGAGTCGATGAGATGATCTCACCCACACCCTTGACCCCGAACCCAGCGGACCACTAAGGTCCATCCACGTCCTTCGGGTCGCTCTTGGTTGAGCCTCCCCTCTTGTCTCCGGTTGATCCCCGGAAAACGGCAAGGGGGGAGGTAGAGAGTGCCCGAACCACCAAGAGCGAGAAGACAAGTCTCTCGCCGCACCCTGCCGTCTCACGGCATCGGAGAGTTGCGCCATGAAGAGATACAACCGCGTGTCGAGGAACCTGTGGACTGACGGTGGGCTCATCAAGCTCGAGCCGATCAAGTTCTCCGT
>Ga0098055_1000302_pt1 | contig 30863 bp, 33 predicted proteins | sample 17_taG_FD_75107 | JGI IMG/M metagenome (GOLD analysis project Ga0098055, IMG submission 75107) | Marine viral communities from the Subarctic Pacific Ocean - 17_ETSP_OMZ_AT15314 metaG | ecosystem: Environmental > Aquatic > Marine > Oceanic | place: Pacific Ocean | collected 2015-01-18 | reverse complement strand
GAACGTGATAGTTATCTTCGCCAGACGACACCATCCACTGACTCCACTGGCCGCTGGTGAATGGCCGGTCGAACATATGGCACAAAAACCAAGCGCTAAAAAGTACGCAGTTGGTTGTCTCTTCGCCTATACGCTTCACGCTCACGCCCAAAGGCTGACTAGGGCACTGGGCCTTAGAAAGCTGGTACTGTTGGTTAAGCATCTTCTTTAAGAGAGGAATTGACAGATACCAGTCTACGGGACCCAGAGCGGGCTTAGCGTCCAGAGCTGCCCAAGTAGCAGAGCCCACTACCCCATCCGCAGACAGGCCCTGACTTTCTTGAAATGACTTTACTGCAGACTCAGTCCCCCGGCCAAAGGCTCCGTCCACCGAAACACCGTATCCAAAAGAAACCAGAGACTTCTGAAGATTTACAACCTCAGGCCCTTTACTTCCCAATTTCAGCGTTGAAGACATCAACTCCACCTTTGCAAACAATTGCTTTCTAAAATACCAGTTATCCACGCTTTTTCTTAAGCTTTGAAACAATCTTTTTTTTAGTCCTATACTTGATTCCCTTCCGCATATCTTTAACCCGATCCTTGCCTCGGTTCTTTTTTGCAGAGGTCACCTTTCCGTATTCGCCCTTTTCCAATTCGCCATCCCCGTCTTTATCTACATGAGGGACGTCGCCGCCACCCTTGCCATATATACCTCTACGACGGCGCTCACCGTTGAGCTCCGACCTATATTTCGTACGGTGCTTCTGGTAAGTCTCGTACTCCTTCTTGTAGTCGCGTTTACTCTTCGGCATCGTCTCCACCAATCTTACCTTCTGCCTTCAAACGGTCATAGACTTTCTGAACAACTGGCCGAAGCGTACCTCGTGCAATAGCCCTCAGGAATACGCCGTCTACGGCTTCAAGGGCAAGGGAGATCACTGTAGGTAGTCCAGACCAGCTCAGGAACTCGTCAGCGTGCTCACTTAAGTCGTCGATGACCTCTAGCATCTTCTCCTCGCCAGGCAATAAGTCGCCTGCAAGCTCTAGAATCAGGGGCTCTGCAAGCGCTTCCAGCTTGTCCATCTTGATTCCCAAGAATGGCCCACGCTCTTCACGTCGGACTGCGCGGCGCTCCTTACGGAGCTCACGCTTCTGATCGGGCGTCAATGTCTTGCGTTCTTCTTTACTCAGTAATGCCATCTTCTTCTCCTACTTTTTGTAGCTAGCGTATTGCTTGCCCTCTTCAGTTGTCTTTTTCTTTATAGCATCTCTTCTTGCAGTCTCCGACTTCGATCTGGCGCGATGCGCCGCGTCCGGAGCATAATGCTCCCCCGTCGCGTCAGGGCCAACAACGCTGTTTTTACCGCTCTTGGTACGCCATTTCTGTTTAGTCCACTTCTTGAGTGACTTCTGAGCCGCAGAAAGAGCCATTAGTTCTTATACCCCCCGCCCTGTGCTTTGTACTGCAGCGCAAGCATTTGGGCCTTTCTCGCACTCCACTGGCCTGACCTACCCCCCTTACTGCCCGCCTTTATCTTCTCAAATAAACGCTTTCTTAATTCCGGGTGCGTGTAGTTTCCAGACTCATTGACTCGGGACTTAGACATCTACCACTTCACCTTATGCGACCAGTAACGAGCACTGGTCTTTGGAGGACTAGAGTCTTGGGCATTATGCCTCGCGTAATACGACTTCTTTCTAGCCTTGTCCTTCGCAGACTTAGGGTTTTTGCCCGCGCCTCGAACGCCCTGCTGACCAAAACGAACGCACTTAACCCTGTCCCCCTCCTTCGCTAAAACCACATGAGACTTTGTTTTATGGCCGGGAGTCCTTTTAGGCTTGTTGTACCCAGACACGCTGCCGCACCTGTTCATCAAAGCCTTCTTTCTAGCAGCCTTCGACTTCATATCATCCCCTGACTAGAGTGCCCTTGGAGGCTCCCCCCTTGGGCAGCATGTCCTTGAGGCTCGGAACCTCCTCCTCCTCCGGGTGACGCAGTGTCATGGACTACGCTCATAAACATACCGTGCAGCCTGCCATTCTCAGGAGCCACTGTATGGACCACGCTCATAAACATAGAGTGCAGCCTTGCGTTTTCTGGTGCAACTGTATGAACGACGCTAGAGAACATAGAACGCAGGGTTGACGGGCCAATCAAGCTGCGAAGGGAATTGCCGCCTGTCCCCTCATTGTAAATGTTATTAATTTCACTAGCGTCTAGTGTGCGGCTCCAAATGGCGTAATCATCAAGACGTTCACCCCATCGGTAATCGGCTCCGCCGGGGTCGCTGCCCACATGTACTATGCGCATAACACCGGGCATTGTCGGGGTTATAGTTACACCCACTTGAACGCCATCAATATAAAACTTCACTTCTCCGGTCGAAGCGTCTCGCGTTGTCGCGTAATGATGCCAACCGGTCAACGTTGCAGGGTTTACAATATAGCCGCTACCTTGCCATGTACTATTTGCCCAAACCCCTAGCTCGTTTGTGGGGTACAAAAGACTCATGTACCAATTTTCAGCAGTGCCGCTTGCGTTATTGGTCGCAAATGCTGCCCAGCCAGCCTTTAAATTGTAGCCCCAACCCGCGAGCGTGTAGGTTCCCGACGTTGTAATGGTTCCAGTGTTCGCACTGTCGTAGCTATTAGAAAACGTCCAAGCCTCGTTAAATTGTCCGGGGTCGCTTCCAATGCTGTAAAGGGTCGCAGTGTTCGAACCCCAGCTATCCGCGTCCGGTGCAGCAGCATCACACTGATAATAGGCAAGTAGGTTTTCGGTTAATACCGGCATAGGTTAAACGACCTCGTATTTTACGTTTATCGTCGACGAACCCGTTAAACCGCTCGAAACGGTCGAATAGGCGTAAGTCGTGTCGTTTTCGTCTGGTGTAACAATTACGCCGTCAACGTACGATCCGCCAGAGTCTCGAATACTGGCCTTCGCTCGGATATTAGTCCCCGACGAATACGTGTGATTTGTCGCGCCCAAAACGAGGCCGGGGGTTAAACCGAGTTGGGTCGAAAGGTTGTTTATTTCTGTTACCACGTTGTCGCCTAAACCCGGAGCGGCGTCGACCACGCTCGTCGCGTTATTGTACGCACCGGCTGTTACCGCCACTTGGTTGGTTCCTCCGCTTGCGGGTGACCATACACCCGCGTCCGAGGTGTCGCTGTTGGGCGCGAGTCGACTTACGAATCGGGGGGTCGAGGCATCGACCTCACTCGTTCCGGTGTCGTACGCGATAACTTGCGCGGTAAGGCCCAGCGTGTTTGAAAAACCGCCGCTTTCGTATATTGCACCGGTCACACCCGTAGTGGTCTTTGTCGCCGACCCCGTCGCAACCTGCGCCCCGTCCACAAAAAAAGTCCCGGTAACAGTGTTTACGCTAGCCGCTCCAAAGTCGTAAGATATGCACAGATAATGCCAATCGTCGAGCGTAAGTGTAATCGTCGCAGCGATTTGGTTATCGACGTAACAGGTGATCGCGCTTGCTGCCGAGTTAGATACTTGAAAAAAAACCTGAACGTCGCCGGAGTTAGCGTTACCGGATACCCTCAACAAATTATACCCGCCTCTCCAGCTAGTTTTAGCCTTTATTGCGGCGGAGATTCTCCCCGCTGTCGGGGCCACGTGGGGGAAAATTATATTTCGCGCCGCGCTTGTCCCCCAACTGTATTTCGTACCGGGGAATGATGCGTAAGAATACACGTTATCCACCCCCGTGTAAGCGGCTTGGGTTCCGCCGCCCACTCCAAAGCTGAAACCTAAGTACGCCGAGAGGGGTGATTTCCCCTCACTGCCAAACGCCCACGACCATAAAACCGCCATATTAAACTCCTTGGATCAATCCGGGGTAATCCGCGTTTATTTCTTCGGCTGTCTTTTGCTCCCAACCGTCGAGAATTTGTTGTGCTTCTGGTATAGAAAAGACATATCGAGGCACGCCGTCGTCATATTTTAGCGCCACAATCCCGCCGATGAGGTCCGATTGCGCATCGACTAAATCCCCCTCCTCGACTTTAGCAGCGTTTTTTAAACCGGCTTGGTTTACAAAAATTGGAACATATACGTAAGTCATTACATACTCCCTATGAATGACGCACAAAGGTTACAGAGCCAACCGTTCCGTCGCCATCAGAATAAACCAGGGCCGAGGCCCAGATGCCACTTATCTGCTCGATCCGAGTGCAGTATCGCCTGGGTACATTTGCGTTTGCCGTGCCATTGACGTTGTCTAAGTCAATCTTCAGCAGGTATTCTTGTGCGCTGCTAATCCCTGTGGCCGCGTCAATGTCGTCAACCATCACGCTGCCCCAGTCAGTAGGGGTCGATACAGACGGAGACTTTTTGTCAGAGAATCGAAACTTGATGTATAGGAATGCCGCTCCTGCGTTTGCCGTAACGTCAATGAATACACTAAGTTTCTTTACTCCTCGCACAAGGATTTCACTTGTTTGAGCGTCTGCCGTGATCTCCGCAGTCACTGGGTCAGCAACGTTGGGTATAGACCCAGACTGTTTAACGACAACGGACTCGTTGTCGCTCTGTTTGTAAATGCGGTTACCGCGAGCTGTAGACTGTGACATTGACTACCCCAGATGGAAATGTATTACGTTGCTGTCAACAACGGTGCCGATGCGCCTTTTATACCACATCGACCCGCCTGACGGGACTTCAAAAACAAATTTGCCCTGCTCTCCTAGAAAGACAGGGGACTGTATAGGCGCGGACTCCGTCTTTACGCGAGACGCAACCTTCCAAGGCTGAACCCATAAAGCTCTTCTAGGCTTAGACCCTGTTCGAGCAACATAAAGCGGAGCCCCGTCATGGACAGGATTTGTAGCGTCCGCCGGTTCAACAATCAAAACGTCCCCAGTATACCCGGCCACTACAACCACATCATTGGGCTCTATAGGCTGGTCTGAAGCGACAACTCTAATTGATTCGTATGGGTTCTGATCTTTAACTGGTATGATTCCTGGTGCTATTCTAGCCATTTCTTCTTCTCCTGCTGTTATTCTTCGCCTTCAAAAACTTGCTGCCTGATTACGCCCCTTGTTCCTCTAACTGCCTTTTCCGCGTCCTGCTTACGCTCTCGAACCGCAAAGGACAACTCACGGGCCGGATCCTTGGGTCTAGGCGCAACGCCCATAAGCTTCAATAGCATATGCGACATCCCTTGTGAAGCGCCCTCTGCCCAGAACGGATTGTCTACCGCTGCCCAGTACTGGCCCAACTGAGTCCCCAAGAAAGGCATCGTACGGGCAAGAAGCAACGCTCCTCTGCCTGCACCCTCAACGTATACTCTATTGTTCTCGTCTCTTTTCAGGTCAGTGAAGTTGAGCAACAAAGGAAGGGCGTCTGCCTCTTCTGGCTTTAGATATGTTCGACCAGCCCCTACGTATTGAGTACCCCCGCCGTAACTCTTGAGCATCATCTCAGCCGCAGTAGCAATGCCGGGCACCATAGAGTTGGTCAAAGGGCTAATAAGCAAATCGCCAGAAGCATCAGATGTCGCAGGACTTCCTATAGGATTGGCCATCCCGTAAATCCAATTAGCAACACCTAGCCACTGGTTGGCCATATCTAACGGAGTAAACGGAGGTACAAGGACGTCTTGGTAGGTATAGTTCATTCCCCTTGACTTGTATTCGTTCCTGACAGCCTCAGAGATAATTGGGGTAGAGTAAAACGTAGACCTAGAACCCTGCCACCAAAACGGGACATCTCGGTACATTGCGTCAATAGCCTGACCCCTCGTCTTCGCCTGGCCTTCCTCTCCAGCTCCCTCTAGGTGGTACATAGCAGCTGGGGCAATATCTAACCCCTGCTCCATTTCGCGAATCCTGCCCATATTTCTGGCCGCTCGGCTTCGGAGTGCGCCCCTCGGGGCGTCGTCTATAACTGACTTGACCATGTTTCTAAAAAGCTGCTCGGACGCCAACTTTTGAAAGCGATAAAAGGTGAAAAGACTTGCAATATACTTAGTCTCACCTTCCGACAGAGGATTCTTCCAGTCATACAGAGCGTTGGACACGGCAAGTTTAGCCTGAGCTCTAGAAGATCCTGACGCAAGCTTATCCATATATAGAGCCGCTCTTTGGCGCTGCTGTACAAACGCCGCGTGCTTCTGTATCGCCTCATTGGTCTGTTCTATAAACCTAGCTCCTCGATCCGTACCCGCACCCAATACTGAGGAAAGCCAAGGGGGGAGCGTTTTGAATTGCTCCGTATACTCTTTGCGAAGCCCTTCAAGCAAAGTCTCCTGAACAAACGTGTCCATAATTCCATCAGATGCCATATTCCTTCGGAGCTCACCTACAGTGAACCTCTGTCCGTTAGGCATCTTAATGATGTCATCCACCTGACCGTTCCATATCTTATTAAGTCTAGGGTCTACCAGAGAACCAAAGGCCGACGCCAGCAGCGGGTTTTTGTCTGCCAACTTTTCGGAGTACTTCAGAAAGTAATCCTGCATAGGTCTTCCAACGAAGGGGAGATTCGCCAAAGCGTTTTGAGCAGAAAGCTGCGTAGCTTTTGCAAAGCCTTCCTCAAAGTACATCTGGCTAAAGTCTCCAAATATGTTGTTTATCCAATACCTAGGGTTAGGAAGAAGGATTCCCGTAGTAATTGAAGCCCTGAATAAACCCATAACTTGACGCAAGAATAAAGCAGCATTCGCAGCAGGGCCAGCCCCTGCTTGGTTGGTCACCACCTCAAGGTTCTTCACAATCTGCCCACTGAGGCCGTCTAGCTGGTCTACCAAAGCCTGTGTCGCCCAAACAGTTTCTCCCTTCTCGTTCTTGGATAGCTTGACCAGCTTTGCACTCAAGACGCCAGCCTCCCCCCACTTTGTCCGCATCTCGTTCGTCAGGGTGGGCAGGCCCATTTCGGCAAGCTTTTCCATCGCCGCCTTTGCTCGCTTCTCGTCTCCAATCTTATCCAGATCTCCATCTATAATTTTATTAATGTCTTCAACAAGCTCGTCAGACATTTTACCAAATACATTGGTCAGGGTCTTTGAGGCCTCAGACTTACTGACTCCGTCTATAATCGCGTTCTTCATAAACCCGTACGCCTTGTCAGTGAATTCAACGCCACGATCCCCGGCCCTCTCATCTGCCAGCGTGCGTCGAGTCACTTCTCGAAGACCGTTCATAAACTCCTTCACCCCCTCGGGGCCCTTGACATCGAGTTTCAAATAATCGTCTAATAACTTAATAGTCGCATACTCAAGAGATGCCGCTTGAGACGAAGAGACCTTTCCCCTAATCCCTGTCGGAACGAAGGCCCGAGACAAGGCAGTCAATGTCGTATTGAACTTGACCGAGGCCCTCTCAAGGCTCTCTCCACTTGAAGTCAAAAGCTTATTAAAAGCCTCCTCGTCGCCAGCCTGCGCTAACTCAAATAGCTTTTTTGCTTTGGTGAGCTCTTCAGAAAACTCATCAATGCCGCCAAGCGCATGATACGCCGCCTGCTCAAATAAAGAAATGGCACCAGTATTCATAAACGTGTTGGCAAAGTTGCCGCCTTTTACCGCCATGCTGCTGGTGCCGCCAAGGTAATCCTCCATCGCCTTTGTCAGATTTTTGTTTCTTAAGCCCTTAAAAAGCAGCGCAGACTCCTGCTTCAGGGCTCCACCAACCTCTACTGAAGTTTGAAAGGCGTCCAGCATCCTTCCGTTGTACTCTATAGCAGCAGGGCCAGACTTTACGCCCCTTAGCCACCCGTCTACGCTGCCGAAATGGCTTCTAAGATACGATCTGGCATCATATACGAAGCTCCTGAATCCTGCGTCTTCATTGAACCTTTTACGGAAGTCCCGGTTCTTCGGGCCCGCCCTAAATGCAGAAGTCACGTCATTAAGGAACTGGCGCCCTAGCACCTCTCCTGTCGGGATTAATGTAGAAGCCCTCTGCTTCAGCTCGTTCAAACCAGCTCTTAATATTTGCTCGTCGGCGACGCTAAGTGTCATGGGCGCATCAGAAGTAATGATCTCCATAAATCTAGCAGAAACGTTTGTATTTCCCTGAGCAACCTCATCACTAAATCTGGCCAAAATTTCCGGACTGTACACTTCTTCTAGATTCTTGTACAAAACGTCAGGCTTAAATATAGCTTTCTCAAGTTTCTTCATTCTTTTTGTAGAAAAGAGACCAGGCTTTGTGCTGACATCAAAGGCCTGAATCGCTCCGCGCATCGGGTTTGTTATTCCTGCTGCAAGCGCCCCCTGCTCTACCCTGGGCACAATTGAGTCAATGCTTCTACCTACTTCGTCCAGAAGCTTTATAAACTGCTCTGGAATTTCTTTGCTTTTAGACGCCGCCTTGGCCGTCAAAGCAGCGCCTTTAGACACCAGCTGCTCCGACTCTAAAGCAGCCCTTGATATCTGGTCCATATAGGCATCTATCTGCTCTTGAGTCTTTCCCTGCTTCTTAAGTGAGCTTCTTAAAGTAGATCCCGTTTTGTTGTACGACTTTTGAGCATCCAGAAACTGACCAGCAAAATTACCCTCCATAATCTTTGCCTCAAGCTCGGGATTACGGATGGCGTTCTTAACTAAACGATTCCTTCTCTTAAGATATCTTACAACTTCAGCCTCAGACCCAAAAGCCTTCATCAGGTCATCCGCTAATTCAGAGTCAGCCTCCCTCAGCTTTTTTACGATAGAGGAATCTTTTCGGGCGGACAATACGCCTGAGAGCAGGGAGCTCTGGTCTTGATAAGATATTCCCGGACTTCCCGGAATATTCGTGTATCTCTCCTGGACCCTATGATAAGCATTGAGAGCATCCTTCTTCTCCCCGTTTGCCTTTCTAAGCCTGACGTAGCTCTTCTTTTTGCCGGTCGGTTTGTAGGAAAGTGATTCCAACCTATTATTAAACGCAGTACTCATTTCGTCTTGAATCAATTTTGTTTGATCCATCATGGCATCTCTTGACTTCTTTGCAGTATCTCCAGCCCTTTTTATGGAGCCTGCCCTTTTAGTTAAGTCAGAGAATATTGACTCGTCAGTTGTTATTCTGGCAAGGTCGTCAACAGATATAAATCCGTCTGGATCGGCTACGCTAGATGTAAACATATTCCAGTAATTGGACTCTGCGGCTCTTGCCTCTATGTCCTCTTGCTTTATTTTCAGTCCCCTAAGCTTTTTCTGCTGCTCAACTATGTCAAGGTCAGCGCTCGCTCGTTTCTTTGATAGGGCCTTTTTTTGAATCTGTTTCTTTATAACGTCAATTTCTTTTTGGATGGCGTCAACTTCTTTCTTGGCGTCGGCCATTATCTTGTTTCCACTGAAGGTGGGCTTGATTCCCTTTATGGCCTTAAATCTATTATCAATTAAATGAAACAGATTCCGATCTTCCTTCCTTATTTTATTCATGACCCTCTCAAGGCCGCCGCCAGCAAGGTCGTCTGGCGTAAGGTCCTTGAGCTCGCTCAAAACCTTTCTTGCGGACTGAAGTCTCTGTGCAGTCAAGGCGCCAGAGGTGATCTTGAGAGAAGCCCCAACCCCCTTTAGCCCTTTGCCGAGTGGGCCCAAGAGTAGGGTGGGGTCGGGATCAATAAGAACCAGTCCAATCATGGCCGGGACCCCGTTCGCGGTCTCAAACGTTGCACTAGGGAGTGGGAATTGCATAAAGTCATACCCAGAATCGCGGGCCTTTTTGTTATGGGCCTCGATAGATTCCTTTTCCAAGAACTTCGGCGTCATAATCTTAGCGATATTGCCATAGTCATCGGTAATATCGTACCCTCGTCGTATCATCTTAATGTGTTCTGGAGTACCCCAGCCGCCTGCGTGGATCGCCGATCCAACAGACGTCCCAAGGCTAAGCGCCCCTATATACTCAAGAAGCCCTTGGTCCTCTATCGACGTGCGAATCATATTGTACCGGGCATCGGCGGCCTGAGCGCCCTCTAGCGTGGCCCTGATAGGACTGAGCAGCCTCCCTCCCATATACCAAGGGTTGTCGATTATCTCTTGCGTCCTTTTCTCAGGGTCGTCGTCAACAAAGTACACACCGAGGTTGTTGTGCATAATGTTTGAAATCTTCGACTCTGCACGCGCAGTAGCCTCTTTCCTAAGCCTCTTTTTAAATTCCTCGGTGAACGGGACTCCTGAATTTTTGGCACGCACTGCAGCTTCAGTGTAATATGCGTTGTAAAGCTTCCCTTTTGCAGCCGAAACGTCAAAGGCATGCTTTCCATCCTGTGTCCTGTATAGAGGAAGATTGACTACATCTAGCTCTTTGTCTAAAAATACGCTCATAAGCTCGTCGTCAAGATCTATGCCTTTAATTACAGACTCTGCTGAGCCAGCATCCTTAGCGGCGCCAGCCCGTCTCAATCGGCCCTGTATGTCTTCCTCGTCCCTGTAATCTACCCTCTCGACCTCATAGTTCTTAATGTTTCCCAGGCTGTCTTTTGAAGAGCCAATGACGCGCATGCTTTGCTGTCCTTCTTTTGGCTTTACGTTAAATGCCTCCATCTTTTTGTCGTGCGCCGTCTTGACCCGGTCAAAAACAAACGGGGCATCCTCTGCCTGGATGTCCTTCCCAAACCTTTTTGCGATCTCAATCTTAGCGATATTCTGAACCCTGCTATCCCGCCCAAATCTAGGGTTGGCCCTAACTTCTGCAAATACATCATCTACAGTAAATTTTCTGCCGACATCCTTCCCTAGGGCATCTAAGGCAGAGTCCTGGTCAAGGGATCGGGCCATCGCTGCGTCCCGAATGGCACCCTCTTCGACAAAGCTGGGGACCCGGCCAGACCCTTTTACAGTAGACTTCAGAGGCTGAAAAGTTGGACGAACCCCATCAGGCAGCAAGAACGGGACATCAGTAAGCTTATCAGTAACGTCAAGCTTTGTGCCCAGGGGAAGACCCTCGACAAGCTTGTCGGTATACGACGGCGATATCTGCTCTGGAGTAAGTCCCAGTTCTGGAAGATCGTTCTGGGCCATCAGGTCATCGCTCCCTGTAGACTTTGTCTTTTCCGCATCAGTGCCTTAGCTCGTCGTTTTCCTATGTTCTTTCGGTCTAGTTTCTTTTCAATCCTCTCCTGCTTTGCCGTCATTTGAGCAGGGTCCGACTCTATAGTTATCTGGCTTTCATCTTTCTCAACAACAGGGGTTGAGTCAGCAAAAGAGATGCCCTTGACTGTGTCCGACGTATCTATTTCCGTGACCGCGGCAGGAGTTTCGGCCATGCCGCCCTGTTGGGCCACCTGCTCTGCGGCAGAGACTTGGCTTGGCGCGTCCGAGGCGGCCAGAGTAGCGTCTTGAGCTTCAGCGGGCTTCTGTGTTTTAGGGGAGCCTTTCATGGCTCCGATCTGATTGTCGATGTCGGCGATCGTGTCCCGGTAGTCTTCTGGGCTCATTTCTTTGAGGTTTGATGCCTTGAGTATGGCTTTGTACTCCCTTAAAGAGTCCCTGTCCTCAAGGTCTACGTCATCCGCTAGGGCCTCAAGGTCCTCCATCGTCATGTTCTTGGCGAATTCCTTATCTTCTTCAGAGAGCTCAAACACGTCCTCTTCTGTAGCCGACTCTTCCTGAACCGCATTAATAATCTCCGGAGGCCCCTGCACCCGACCCTTCCTCAAGAGATTAAAAAACTTTCTTTTCTCTTTGGCAGAGCTCGGATCAAACCCGTTTCTCTCCATAAGTCTAATGAACTCAGGATTCTGAAAGCTGCGCTCCATAATCGAGGCCAAGTCCCCGGTAAAAGATGCCTGCTGGAACTCTGCCTCTTTCAGGATTTCGCTTTCTAGACGAGGAGCTCCGGGGGTCTTCGAGTGCGCCTCGATGCTGTTTGGATTGAATCCTTTTACAAAACTGCCTCCAGCAAATCCGACCTTGTTTGTCTTGTTGGCGTACCTGTTGTAAAGGTTCCTCATTTGATTGCGGTCTCGGTGAACTCTTCTTTCAGCCTGCTCGCCCTCATCCAGCTCTGCAACAAACCTGCTTTGAGGCATCGCGCTTTTGATGTTTGCCATCAGCTGCGCCCCGGCCACTGGAGGAGTGTAAAGGTTGCCTACCGCGTCTAGGTACATCATTCTATCTTCAACAGGAACGCCGCTCATCCCGTCTTGGATGGCCGTATAAGAGTCTGGGTAGCTGGGATCGCTAGCTTCAGTAATTGAGTTCTTCTTTTTAAGAGAAGCCACTGCACTAAATACTTTGGAGGTAAGCTTTCCGTTAAGCTCTTTCTCGATGTCCGTCATTCTTTTTAGGACTTCCGACTCTTGTCTTTGCCTATTGTTGTTCGCATTCATCTGCATTTGAACGGCATACTTTAGCTTGTCCTCGTTGATTGATTTTGAAGCCTCCATGTATGCCTTGTAGTTTCCCTGAGCTAAAGCAAGCTGCTGTTCTGCGATCTTGTCCTTAAGTCCAGCAATAGTCATACGGGACTTGAGGTACTGCCTGCTTGTTTCTGGTATTTTAGGGTCTCGTCCAGTAAAAGACTTTAAGTCCATAGCCATTCTTCTGCGATTGGCGTTGGCGAGCAGACTTACCAGCTCTTGTTGGTTTTGATTTATAGCCATGGCTCCGTCCTACTACTTGAATTGAATGCTGTTTAACAGGTCTTCATCAGACATGTTTTCGATATCAATATCGTCTTCTTCAACGTTCTGGAAGAATCGGCTAACAGCGCCGGGCGCATTGGCTTGCTCCACTGCAGCTCGCGCAAGCCGTTGCCTTTCTGCAATATTTTGAGTAATCTGACGCTTTGTTCCGCCCTGCTCGTCTTGGTTTCTGAGGTCGCTAATCAAGCGATTCTCCATCGCCTGCGCGCTTTCGGCCCGGTCATCGCGAAACGGCCTGTCTCGATCGGTCCTTGAAGCCGTCACAGACACGTCATCCTCCTCGATAACTGGGGCAGAGTCCTTGAACTGGACGCCGGACCCGGCAGACACGTCATCCTCCTCGATAACTGGGGCAGAGTCCTTGAACTGGACGCCGGACTCGGCAGACTCTCCAGTTATTCCTCCCGCCCGTTTAGTTAAGCTATTCTTACCCGCTGCTTTTCCGACTGCCTCTTCTTCGTTCCCTGCTCGCTTGGCCCGAATATCTTCACCCAAGTTTTCTGCGATATCTGCAGCTTGAGAAAACATGGCCGGTATAGCAGCTTTTTCTTGGGCCGCTTCTTGGGCAATCTGGTCTTCAAGCCGCCTGGCCGCCTGTCGCTTCATCGCCCCGTATTGCTGGGTCACTGCTCTGGTGGCGCCTGACGATGCCTGGGCAGCGCGGTCTTGAGCTCGCTTTTGGTCCTCTAGCCCCGCAGTTCCGAAAGTGCTCGCCGCAACATTAGACATTGACCGATTATACGCCTGCTGAAACGCGCCGGGCTTTGGCTGGGACCTTTTTACAGCGGCAAGCTGGTCTTGTAGCGCCTTCTTCTTATTCTTTCCTAGCGCACCAATGCCCGCGCCCAGCGCTCCCCCAAGCGCTGCACCGATTGGACCAGCGCCAAAAAACGATCCAATTGCACCGCCTACTTTTGACCCGGCAGCAAGTCCGCCAAGAGCCCCTTTTGCCGTCGCCATGCTATTTCTCCTGTGCTTTTTTTACTGCATCGAGCATTAACTTATATCTCTGATCTTGAGCCGACATCCCTTCAGATGCCTGCTTTTCGGCCTTGTCTATTGCCCCTTGTGACATAAACGGCCTATTGACAAGAGCCTTGAAATTAGGATTATTCTTAGCATAGGACTCTGTGATCAATGCAGGAAGGCCCAATAAAGGAGCAGTCACTGCAAGATTAAGGCCTTTTCTTATATTGTCTGCACTTAGAATACTGTCCTGCTGTGGCCTCTTGTCCGCTAAAGCCCGAGCAGCGCCTTTTGCGCTCTGGCCCGCAGTTCGCTGCATCGCCATCGGAAGCCCAGCCCTCGCTGCCACGCCCTCCGCCGCCGCGCCTGCAGCCTTAGACGCAGCCTCCGTTTTCATGTCTCTAATCGCGCCCGCTTCATAAAGTTGAGAAGCGTCCGCCACAGCTTGTGACACTCCCTTCTGACGATCCTTTTCTGCAGCGGCCATCGCAGCGTCATACTTTACGGGAGAGTCTCTCTTCATTTCTTCAATATATTCCTGAGCCTCTGTGAAGCCTCTCGCATCAGACAAAAGCTGGTCCGTACGCCTCTTTGCAGAATCGACAACTGCCTGCTGCTCTGCAGTAAGGCTTTTTTTTCTAGGAGTTTTGGAGGAGCTGCTTTTGCTTTTTCGAGCCTTTGCTCTGTCGAGTAATGATCCCATGGTGTCTTCCTATCTGAAAAGTATGTATCTCATTCCCCGAGTCCGGACTCGGCACTGGGGGACCGTAGAGGCAGCCGTGTCAAAGCTCCCCGGTGTTGATGGTAGCGTTATTCTTATGCTGGCAGTATGCCACCCTTTCTGAAGGGTTACAAGCTTATGGCCCGACCAGTGTCGCCCGTAGGCGTAATCAACCCCGGAACTCGCGAGACCGGACGCACGTTTAGCGCCAAAGCAGGGAATATACCTTCGACAGTTCTCCTGCTGCAATTCGCCATCTACAAACAGAAAGAATGACGGAAAGTTAAATTTGTTGAACGTGTCATTTATTGACTGGCCATCTATTACGTTGAGTATGTAGAGACCGTCGCTTTGATGATTGAAGTTCCACTGAAGAATGCACTTTGACGAAGCATACGGGACGTAGAACCGAACTGACAGGCCGGGAATAACGATAGAGCTCAGAGATAGGGTTGCATCATCAGTCTCACCGTACGTGCCCGCAATGTCTCTATTGGACGTGCCTGTAAACATGCTGTCGAAGTAGTCGCTATTGGCGGTGCTGCCTACCATGGTGCCCCTGCTTACAGTACCCCTCTGGAAGTGATCGTTGTTAAACTTAAACGAGGCGTCTAAATTGTTTTGATCCAAGTGTCCATTTATGACTTCCAGAGACTGCTCTCCAGTAGCCGTAGGAAAATACCAGTTTTCAGATATGTCTACGCCTGTAGGCGCCTGCCCTTCAGCGAGCGTCCCAGAACCGGGGGCATTCTTATAGCTTATGTTCGGCATTATGGATTAACCTCATTGGCCCGCAAGCACATTATAGTCAGGTTTGCCTTCCTTATTCTAGCTACTACTTTTTTATTGTAGTCAGAGCCAGACTTTATAACCGAAACCGCGCCTCGAATGTATCTAAACGAGCCAAGACCTCCTTGGGCGTTCTGAGCATTTACCGTGTTTGATATAGACGACTGATTTATAATGGTTCGGATACTTATATCCCTTCTGGATGGAAGGTTCCTGTCAGACCCAATTTTAATAGTGTAGTCAGCCTCGACTCCCGCCGCGCCCTGCCTTCTTTCCGTAAGCCTATACCTGTACGGAGGGTTGCCTGCGGCAGACCCGCTAGTGTACTGGCTGTCACCAAGGTAAAGATGATACCAGTTGACATTGTCATCGCTGACCTGAATACAGACAGCCAGTCCGGGCTCATCGCTAGGGGCTACCGGATTGTCTTGATTGGCAGGGTCGTAAACTTCCATCCTCTCCATCTGCACGTTGAGCATAACCAGTACAGCCGACACGCCGTATCTTCCATTAAAGTTTTGAGTAAAATCTAGGCTCGCCGGAAGCGTAGCCACCAAATTCCCCCCTGCCCCGTTCTGTATATGTCCCCACACTCCGTCGTTGGGCGGGTAATTCATTACAGGAGTTGAGCTCGTAGACCCGTTCCAGTACGTAAGGCCGGTCTGAGCAGATCCCGCAACATCCCAGTCACTTTCATAAGATACGGTAAGGTTTGCGTCAGTTCCGAATTCAACAGTTTCAGAATAGGACAAGAAACTGGGTGTATGCTCCTCAGAAAGGCATCCCTTCTGAAACGCCGTGTCCGTCAGGTCGTCAATCCCCTGCTGGGCAAGCTGGGCGAACCTGTCTGACAAGCCCGTTTGATTAAACGGCTCTTCCTCAATGAACGGCGTGTAGTTAATTTCTCCCATAAGTACTACCCCATCATCTTTAAAATAACTATTTCCCTGCTACCAACAGCCATCCTGTCAACAAAATCATCAACAAAGTCTCCGGATAGCGAGATAACATTTACTGCAGTAAGCTCTACAACAACATCTCCTGCCGGGACATCTACCACACATTCGCAACATACAGGATACCCAGACCGGATTGAGGATGTTCCTGATGAAGGAGATGCCTGTTTTCTTTCTGCGTCCGGCAGCACGTCGCCTCCGCTCTGATACCCTATCGAGTCGTTTTGCACATCGGCAGACCCAAAAATAGACTCTGTAACAATTGCTCCGTTTACCCGAAGAGAGAACATAGAGCCAAATCGCTCACCTGCCGTCCCAAAGTCTCCGGCTTGGCATGTGGCCATAATCCACAAAGTAGTATCTGTTTCGACAAAGAAGCTAACAGACATAGGCCTGGGCACCGATTCCCCCACAGGCCTCTGATAAGGCTCTTTCTTAGAGCCCACTGTGTCATAAAACGGGGCCATGGGGATCTGCACCGCCCCGTCTAAATCTGGGGACTGAGTATACGAGTTATGTCCCGCAACTCCATCTATCGTAATCCATGCGCCCCTGGTCGCCCCGTTTCCTCCTTCTACCGAAGTCTGGCCTGACCCTCGGGTATTTACGTATTCCAAACAAACCCCAGACGACTCTACGTGCGTATCTGGTATAAAACTGTTTGCCCCGAACGACGCCGGGGGGACAACCCCAGAAGCTAAATTATGCTCGTTGATCCTGCCTTGAGCCTCCTGTGCTGCAGGCATGAACCCCTTATTGAGCTCCTCTGAAGAGACCACTTCTGTCTGAACCAAGTTTGAATCCGGAAACTTCCAGCTCATTTCTGCACCCTCGCCCCGCCCGCAGGGTGCGGAACAAACTCATAGGAAAGTCCAACGAACTCTATTTCCGAGGTGGACCTAAGTATTATTTTAAAGACTTCGCAGCTTGGAACAAACACCTTAGCCTTGCACCAAAAAGGCCGGTTCGCCCTAACAGTAGATGATCCAAGCTTTGCACTGCCCAAAAAAGGAGGAGGGTCGTTTTCGTAATAAAGATTTACGGTCTCGGTATGGACTAAAGACTTTCTCCAGTCCCTGTATACCTCAACATCCAAGCTTTGTGATGACGTTTCAACCATCCATAAATATACGGTCAAAGGACTTTTAGAGTCAAAGTTGTCTTCGTTCAAAAGCCAGTTCGTTTCTATAACAAACTCTTTAGGCGGCCCTGCAAACACAGTGGACGGAACCTCCTTGTCGAGCACGTATACAGAGTCCGGTGTTGAGGCGGGCTCCGTGCCCACACTGCCTGCGGCGAGCATATACCCTCGGTGGTCTTTTGTAACGCATACAGATGTCGCCTTAATATCAGTCCTAGTTCGCCATCCCGTATTTGGCTGCCTTGCGTCGTATATATAGCAAGTATCGTTTAGTCGGGAGGAGTTGGTAGCAACCCAGCATCGGTACTCGCCCGTCGCTACGTCACAAGACGCCGTCGCCTGCGCCTGCCTTGATGTGTTAAGGAACTTAAGGTCATCCCTGATAGACTCTGAGAAGTATGCAATACTTCCGCCCTGGTACGCATAAAATGCATTCCTGCCGAGCCAAATAGTAACACCATTCTCAGTGGTGGAGATGGAGCTGGGAGCAACGCACCCTGCAGTGGTGCTTAACGTTGTTACCGCATACCCAGTCTCTTGGCTGGTGTCCGTAATAAGAAATGAAGAAGACTCTGTGAAAACTAGCAACCCCTCTTTTACAGTCGCCATTCCTGTAATCGGACCCCCGTTTGGGTCTGGGTAGAACATGTTTTCTTTAAGTATGGTGCCCCATCGGCCCTTCATAGAATACTTTATAAGTCCTGAGTCATTAGGAGAGTTTGCATAAAACATTCTTCCAAACGCAAGCCTGCAAAGACGGAACCGCTGCATAGGAACTACGTCAGGGGCCTTTTGAGACAGCCATCCGTCTGGAGCGTTGTCAACAAACACTTCAGTTTGGTTGTCAGGGATGCTTGCAAAATCAAAAACTCCGCCATCCGCGTTTGTGTTTAAAAGAAACAATTGAGTTGCAGACTCACTGTTTTTTATATCCTTTGTCCGATACACGTTCCTCGCGACCGTCTTTCCGTTAGAGTCTGACTCAAAACACGCAGACACGTTCTGCCACATTATTTGCTTAAGCAGATTCTCTGGAGGCTGAGCAATCTGGTCGCCGTATACTTCTTTTTGGACAGTAGGGAGATTGTCTGGATAGTAGCTAGACGTTTGCGTGTATTGTATTGTGTTGCTTCTAGGCGACAGTGCGCTAAAATTCCCATACATGTCAACCCATTGAACGGCCCCGTTGTATGCTCCAGACAAAAGAATCCCAGGGGCAAACCCGTTGTCGGCGGCGGTCTTCGACAGGCCGCTACTTGCTTCAACTGTGCCGTCTGAGTACGTTGTGCCTATTCTCCCGTACCCGAATGTGGTGTGCATCTGGCTCTTTGCGTTTGAGCCGGAATAATTCCATGGGCTATATATGTTTCCGTCTACAGAGAACCCTCCGATGTTTGGGGTCCGTGCCTCAAAGTCATCAGTACTACTAAATCCTGCAAAATTATATCTCTTGTATCCGGTTGGGCCCATGATTGATGGAGCTCCCGGCTTTTTGTGATACCCTAATACGGCACAATGACCGTCTTCGTCATAGAATCTAGGGGTCGCGTCGTGCTGGCTTATGACAACGATTCCGTTTGGGCACTGCTCAAACTGTGTAGGGAATTCAGGATACTTGCTGAGTGGCTCGTCAGGCGCCCATTGGTGTGCGGTTGACCAAGAGCGGCTCCATCCATTAAACTCCAGAAGCAGATAAGATGTACCATTATGAGCGACTGCAAGAAGCACTTCTTTCTCGCCATCTTTGAGCGTCCCGTGATACAGCCCTTTGATGGACTTATACGACGGCTGGGGTATCTGATCTCCGTAAGAGGGGATGTAGGGCGCCGGGCCCTTGATGCTCTTAAGCGTACTTCGAGCAGTCTCCGACATGTTTTGGATCTTATTAGCCAAAGAGTCCGGAGAGAATATTTTACCCGTTACTGCCCGTATATTGAGCAGTCCCGAGCGATTTACGGCCCGGCGATCGGCCATCTAGTCTTCCGACTTCTTGACTTCTGATTTAACAGTCGCCTTTTTAGCAGTAGACTTTTTAGCAGCTCTTTTTACGGGAGCTTTCTTTACAGGGGCCACAACCTCAGGCTTCACAAGCTCAAGGTTTTTGTGTAACTCAGTCCCCTCTTTTACTACCTGCTTGGCATGACCAAATCTCTGAATCCACCCTGAGATAGGGTGCCCTGGGCGGCTGACTGTTGACCAGCACAAAAACTCTTCGACAGTCCCATCGTCCCTCTTTAGGCGATAGACCGAACCGGCCTTAATTTTTTCACTTGACATATCTTCTCCTATTAAGAATTGGGCATGTTCCACCACTGTCTGTACTGAACGCTAGTCCTGTATCCCGGCGAAGCCCTTGAAAGTCTTTTTAACATTGGAACAGCGGCGCTGCGTAAGTCCCCATACCTTTTTGAAAGCGTATTTAGGTTTCTTTCGTATCGGCCTTTAGCAAGCCGCATCATATTAATGTTTCCCTCTGTTTCATACAGCAACTGAAGCGCTCGGTCAACTAGAAGGTCGCAGGCCTCCGCGTGAATCAATGGGACGTCTTGTCCGTCCTTTAATTCCCTCGGTCTTCTGACGCATCTGATCTCAACCTCAAACCTTTCATTCGGGACAGGATACATGCTGACAGTTTGATACCCGTGCGTATCGCGAAGCCTACGGTGATAATCGGGAATGATGGTGCCGTCATCAATGAAGTATCCTTGATTGTCCCAGTCTACATTAACCTCTGCCAATAAAAAGAATGCGTCTGGGATATCAATCTTCTTAAGGCCTTCAATCCATTGTCCGGGCTCTACCCTTCCCGGATCTGCCGTGCCTGTGTTAAGGATCTCGTAGTTCGTAAAGTCTGCCGTAATCCGTCTACGGTAAATTCTTACGTGCCATCCACTGAGTCTAGAATTAACTCTAGCAAAGCCCTCATTGTATTGAGGAGGCAGAATCCCGCCAAAAGGGCCTCCGCCGCCAAGAGGACCAGAGCCTATACCCATAAATCCCTGCATGTACTGAATGTTAGGGAGCGTCAAAACAACAGCTGCTCCACCGGCAGTAATGGTCGTACCCTCTTGGTTTGTGTCCGCCGCGTTTGTAGCAACAACTTGAGCGGAGACGGGAGACGGGGCGCTCTCGTACAAAGGCTCTCTAAACCTATTCCTAGAGGCCTGTGAGCGGTTTGCTGCTCCTTTTCGGCCTGTTGCATCAACCCACTCTGCAGACGTCGCCGCGGCCCCGTATTGTGGGTTATTCCAGTTATAGGGATTGTCGTTCCATAGGCCCATGCCTTGGTTTTCAAACCATATATCTCTTTTCCCCCAAGTGTACGTAATGACGTATTCAAACTGACCTGCTGGCTCAGGCCCTTTCCATCTTGGGTACTCTGCGGAAGTTCCATCGTATTCTCCGAGCTTCACTGTGCTGCTTAATGCTGCATCAGGAGAGCTGCTCGGCCCCTGTATCTGAATGTGCTTCCTGCGGTATATGACTCTAGGGATTCCTTTCGCGACATCCGTATGCCTGTCGATCAGGTTTTGCCTCTCTGCGTCATCCTGCCCAATGACGTTTAGCGGCCAAGAATTGTTTGTCTTCCAAAGCCTCATTGAATTGACTTGGATTATGTCATCTGGGAGTGCGTACTCTCTGGTGTATATCCTATATTTGAATGGGCCAGATCCGTACTGCGACGTATCCCAGGGTCGCCATAACGACAAAACCTTTCCAGTGGCCGGGGTCTGCTTTGGACCGGAGGGTATAACTATACCCCTTGATGGGTAATTAACATCCCAGACGGTCCTGATTATGTTTCTGTGCCAGTTGCCGTCCGAGTCCTGTATCTCAATAACTCTGCCATCCCAACTTCTGTCAGTAGGCCAGTCTACAAGAGTCCCTCCTGCTCCCACGGCATCCTGCTTGACAACCCAAGGGTTGGGCTCCAAAGTAGCTGATGTCGATCCGTCCGGGAAAAATGATGTTCCCGAAGAGTCCCAAGTCAAATCTGGAGCAAAACTAATTTTATTATTATTGTCTGCTATAATATCCGGCTGCGTAGCCAGCTTCAAAGTGTCTTCAAAAAACAAAAAAGGCGCTTCTAATGAAAGAAGATTGTATGCCCGGTTTATGAACTTGTCCATTCTGTCATTGGCGCCCTCGCTATTCTTTGGGCCGTAGTCCGCTTGCGCGTACATTGCATTTCGAATGTCTGTCAAGTTCATGTATCACCTCATAAAAAAAGGGGCGGAGGCCAAAAACCTGCCGCCCCTACACTACCACCAAGTAGTCGTAACTTCTATTACTAACCGACACACATAATCATTGCATCGACCTTAGTCGCAGCACCAGTGTCGTCTGCAAGAGCCACCGCAACCGCAGCATCTGTTACAGCAGCAACATCTGTTGCCGTTGCAGCGCTTGCGTCGGGACATACTGCACTGTTTGCAGTAACGTTTCCGTCACAAAGAATCTTTCCGATTCCGCGCTTTAGTACGAATCCGTAGCTTCCAGCAGCAATGGTGTGCTGCGCGACTCCAATGATTCGCTGAGGAGATACCGCACCTGTGCTTACGATTGCGTCGTAAGTTGAAGCAGCAGCATCGCGCTGAACAAGGGCGCCCTCGGTAAAGTCAGTAGCCGCTTCATCATTGAAGACGTAAACCCAGACCTTGAGCCCCTTATCGCCGTCAGGCTGAACAAGCTCAAATCCAAGAGGAGCCTGAGCAGAGGTTGTGACTGTTGTTGGGCTGATTCCAGCCGCTGATGTAAATCCAGACATGTTAGCCCCCTATGGCACTGCCGTGCCGGTGACGGCACCGTTTGCACGAAGTTGATTGGTGTGAATACCCATGTTCAAGACAATCTCGTAACGGAAGAGGTCCTGCTCAGGAATACGGAAAGGTCCGCGTACTGAGAAGTCGCCCTTGGTTTCGCGATTAGCGTCATGACCCAATGTGTAGGCATGCCAAGTTGCGGTGTTAAGGAAGTAAATAACTCCGCTATTAGCAGGACCAGCGACGCCGCCTTGGTTGAAGGCCGTGCTTGTAATGTCAATGCTGTCTTCAAGATAGAAGTCTGCATCGAGAAACTTAACGCCCTGGCGGATAGACCGTGGAGCACGGTCGCCGTCTTTTGTAGAATCAGAAATGATTCGAACCTGCTCGTCCAAACTGTCAAGGTAGTTGAGGTAAGATGCCTCATCTCCAAGAAGAAGGTCAACAGGGCCCATTGTCTTCATCTGACGAGAGCAGCGGAAGTAAACTTCACGCATGTAGTTTCGTCCGTTGTCGGCAGAGAAGTCGGGAGTTGGAAGCGTAGCGTACTGGTTGTACCACCCATCAGTCGTCCCAGACTGAAGTCCAAAACGAAGATCGGATGTACCAAGGCCTCCAGCCTCCTGTGCAGCGCGATCGCCAAACTTAATTGCGCCAGATCGAGCAGCGCCGTTCGGGCTGTAAGTGGTTGCTCCGTTAAGTGTAACGAAACCACCAACGCCCGGTCCTGTTCCCTGTGAGAACTGCTCTGCAATGCGCTCGTGGAAGTCGGCCAAGGCCAGCTCTGGGTAATGTTGAATAATTCGTGCAAGGTCCATTTCGCCGTTGGCTTCTGCAAGGTCCTTACCCGGAACGTCAAACGCATAAATCAAACGAGGTGCATATGTATCACCGCGTGTTGCGTTTTGGTTCCGGCCACCTGCGATAACTTCAGATCCTGTCACTACTTGAGTAACGGTACCTGGTCCGCCGGTCACAACCGCGAATTCGCGGAATGGGCCTTTCAGGACGCTTCGGTCCATGTTTCCTTTGTTAATGACACGGTCTAGTACCGGGTGCCATGTTGCAAAAAGTTCAGAGTATGAAGGCATAAGCTCTTGTAGAGCGGTAGCCAACACATCTGGACTGATTCCAGTTCCTACTGTAGGCATTTCTATCTCCTAGCGTTTTTGAGTGCTCTACGAGCCACATCCATTCGTTTATCGTCTAATGACGACTGTTCATTTACGCCCATCAACTGTTGATCAGGTGAAGAACGTGTGGTGGCTCCAGAAGTTATTTTCGCCGCTGGACGAGGCTTAGGCCTTGCCGACGGACGAGAATGTAACTCTGCCAACCTTAGTGCGTACACATCTGGTGTACCCTCAATCTTAGCCTTTAGGGCTATTTCCACTGCATCCCCTTTCAGGGACAGCAGCTTAACGGCGATTTCAGGATCCCAGTCGTTTTCGACAAGCAGGCTGAAGGCGTCAGACATCTCTTGATTCTCTAGCAATTGAGGATTCTTCTCGAAGAACTTAGAGGCATACGCCTCCGCTTCTTGATCCATCATCTGCTCGATTTCTTGCTGATACTCTTCATGCTGCTTTTGAAGAGACTCGTACTGTGACTGAGACTCCTCAAACTTTGTCTTAAAATCTGCTATTCTGGGGTCTTCCTCCCCAATCATCAGGGCGTCGTTCAGTCTTCTTAACTGATCTAACTCTGACTCAAACTCACCCACCCTCTTAGAGTGGATCTCATGCATCCTGGTGCCCACAGGGCGATACATATCTGGAAGGTCTTCTACACCCCCCTCCCAAGCACTGAAGTCGAACTCAGGAAGCTCCGGCGTATCGTCTACTGTATCTTCAGCAGGTGCCGCTTCACTAACAACCTCCTCAGGAGAAGAGGCTGCCTCCGATTCGGAGGAACTTGTGGAATCAATGGCAGAAGAAGAAGAAGATTCAACAGTCGCTTCGGCTGCAGCCCCTTCAGATGCCTGGGTCTCGTCTACGCTCATTTCTTCCTACCCTTTCCAAGGGCCTTTCTAGCTGACGATATTCTTATGACGGACAGCTGAGGCATCGAGCCCTTCCCCATCCCCATTTCCTTTTCGATATCTTTAAAGTTAGTCGAGGGCCCTTTTTCCTCTTCTTTCTTCACCAGATCGAATCCATATTTCTCTAACATTTCTTCGCATTCTTCTGCGCTCTCGCAGTCATTGATCATATAATTGATCATATCTTCGCGAGAATAGTCCTTCTCTTCCTTCTCAGAGTCCTCAGAACCCTCTTCCATCTCTGACTCTTCTTCCATTTCAGATTCGTAACGCATTGCAATCTCCAAAAATCAAATACAATATAACAGACATAAAGTCAATTTGTTCGTTCTTGCATTTCCCGCTTTCTTTTACTTAGCTTACTAATGCGGTCCTCATGGTCGCGAAACCCCTGCTTTTTTGACTTTTTGTCGCAATGGTTCCGTACCTGATCGTAATGACTCCTCCACTCTGTAGAGTTTTTATCTACAAACCTGGCTTCAGGGTGATCTTTTTTGTACTTCCGAAACTCAGAGTTTGTTGAGAACTTTTTACCCAACTGGCCAAACTCGATTTTTTTGTCAAAAACAGCACCGACTGTAGTTACAGGTGAAACAATCCTAGCCGCAGGCATGGTGCATTCGGGGCAAAAGGTGGGATTGTCTATCTGACTCAGCGGGATTACCGCCTCAACAACACCACATTCACCGCTGCACCTTAAATCATACAATGGCATTATATCTCCAAGTTCCCACGAAGCTCGTTGGGCAGAGGGTTCCCTGCCCCTCCAGATTCAAAAGGCGCGGGAGGCGGCTCCAGTCCAGGAGGCATGCCGCCGGTAGCGACCGTCTCCTCTGGAGGCTGATTCAACAAAGAAGATGCTCCGGGAGCACCACCCGGAGGCATCCCCGACACAGCCTGCTTTTCTGGGTCTACCAAGATTTCCCTCATGTTCAATAGGTCAAGAAGCTTTGTGGTAAGTCTATTTTTATCCACCGACTCTGACTGGAGAAGAACAGGAAGGAACGACTGGATGCTCCTAAGCTGTGCAAGTTTGTTGTTCTCCGCAGGGGAGAATGCAATTGCTTCGTAATCATAGTCGTAACCACCGGCCTCTATTTCACCCATCGAGTCTCGGCTGATTACAATTCTGTCGTTAGAATCAGAAAGGCGTATTGGCAGATCGCTCTCTGGGTCTAAAAACTCCTCAAACAGGGCTATAGTATTTTTAGCCAATTGAGAGATTACGTCATTAATAGCTTTGATGCGTCGCCCGTTTCTAGTTCGTGTTGCAGAATCCGCAAGGGCAACCTCGGTAGCCACGTCTGTGACGCCCACAACGCCGCGAGAATACTGTGGCACCCCGAGAACGAATTCAATCACTTGCTGAGCGCGGGCGCGCATCTTGTCAAAGCTTGGCGTCAAGCCGGGCTGCGGGGTCGATCCGAACAGATCTCGCAGCGGCACATCAGCCTTGCCTTGGACATTAACTACAGAGCCCGGTTGCGTAGCGTCCCTAATAGCGCTCTGAATAAATTCAGGATTATCAACCAAACTGCTCTGAATAAGTGTAACAGGAATCGACGTTTGAGCATGCCACAACTCCAAAGTATCTAGCTCATTAAGGCGCTGCTGCAGGCTTGATATTAAAGCGATGTCAGAAAGTCCAGCCAAGTCCTTCATATTCTCATTAAACTGAAGCATGACAAACGGATTATTTACGTAGGAATAAGGAAGGTCACCAACAAATAAGGGGTCTTCAGCGCCCTCTAAAAGATGGTAGTATTTGCCGTTTTCAAAGTCGTAGAACTCGTAAACGGTAGCCCAACTATATACGTCTCTAGACGCATTGTTGACCATGCTCCTGTTTCCGGTGACGTCTTTTAGCCAGCTTGGATATCCCCCAAAGTTAATGCGATCCATCACACTCTTTGAGTAATATCCTCCACGCTTACCCGGCTTTTTGACTCTTTTCTCAAACTCGCCCTTGGTAAGGACCGTCACCTCAACAAGATACCGGATGTCTTCCCATCTGGTCGCCGACATATCGAAAAATACATATCGAGGGTCTACCACCATATACTCAACAGTCTCTCTTTTGAAGTTCCATACGGACTTCATAAAGCCCCGGCCGCAAATAGATGTCCCGATAGATAACTTCCATAAGTCAGAGTGAAGCTTCTGCCGATAGAAGACATCATTAATAAGAGCTTCCCTGGCACGGGCAGACTCCGTATTCTTCTTTCTTCTGGCACTGACTGTAATTTTGGGATTAGTCGGACATACGTTCGCAACCATCGTATCAATATAAGCATACGGATAGTTGGTCTCAAAGTTTACTTCGTCATCATCAATGCCGGTCTCGGCTGTGAATGCACCGGTAGGCGCCGAATAATCCTTCGACCAATATTCGCCCAAATACCATCTGCGCCATGAGTCCCACATCTGACGCTCGCCAGACGCTCTTGCTTGGTGCGTTTTTAGTATTCCTTGGAGCTGTTTGTGGGTAAGCGCCATTTACTTTTCCTTTTTTCTGTCTTTTGCGATTTTACCCATGTTCTTTGCGAACTGGGCTTGCTTGATGGTCTCTTCGTCGAATTCGCCTTTGTTTGCAAGGACGTGCTTTGCATAAGACCGAGCACACCCAGACCCGTCATCTTTGGTGTAACCGGCCTTCTTTGCCTTAGAGGTAAACTCTCCGACAGTACCCTTTTTCTCCATCCGCTTATTCGCGTCTTTCAAAAAGTAGTTCTTGGAGATCTCTTCGCGCTTGCTTTTCAATTTATCCAATTATTTGCCCATCATCATTTTCTTCATAGCTGAGATTTTCGCGAACGCATCTTTGTCGTTCATCTGCTCTGCCTTCATCATAGCCTCTGTCAGCATTGAACTAACATCGGACAAAACCCCTGGTTCTTCCATGACTTCTTCAGACTGCATCATTGCCTCCTGCATGCCGCCGTCAGGCATGGCCCCTTCGACCATCTCCTCGGACTCTGACATCTCCATTTTTGGGGCAGCCTCAGGAGTCGCTCCTTTAGCCATTAGTTTTTTCACAATGCCGTCACGGGCATCGGCCATCAAGTCTCCATACTGAGCCATTACACCATCTCCTGTTCTTCGTCTTCATCAAGACGATCGGTCAATTCTTCCTCTTCCTCACGAGACATCGCCTGTTGCGCTGCCTTTTCGCGAGAACGAAGGTTGGACATAATCTGACTGAGGACCTTACTCCTCATTTCAGCAATGCGCTGAGGGTCTGTAGGATCTTGCATTACTTTCTCCTTCGGACGGAGCGATATACGCTTCTCTTTCTAGACCGATTACTCGACGCATCCCCAGCCTTTCTATACGACTGTAACTGCTCCCAAGTCAAGTCTTTGAATAAAACAACGTTCTCCTCAGACCTTTTTTCTAAAGACTTCACCCGTTGCGGACATCTCCGGGCAGCAACAACAGCCAACTGGAGAGCAGATATTTTATCCCAGTGGTGGCGCTGACGACGTCTTGAACCCACGCCTCCTTTCAACATCTCTGAAACCACTGAAGTCTCTGTACGCTTGTCGTGACGATACGTAGAAAGCTGGGAAAACGTATCCTCATCGTTAATGATTAGCTCTGAAGTCAAAGCATCCTGAAGCCAGCCAATCATCTCCTCTAACTTTTTCGACGTACTTGTGAGCCCTGCTTTGTAAGGCTTTTCATAGTACAGGTTTGTGTATCCTGCCTGTTTAGATAATGCGATGGTTGCGGCCCCAACCCCGTTCGACTCAATGACAACTTTTGCTCGGTTGTACTTCTCGGCAACTTGGAGCAGCTTTTTGGTGAAGAGGATGGGCTCGGTGTGGTCTGCATAGCAAGCAACTTGCGTCCATTCCCCTTCATATACTTTAAGTACTTGGAAAGACGCATGGTCTCTTGCTGCGTGCCCTGCCGGGTCCACTCCGATGACATATATCGCCCCCTCTTCTGGTGCCTCGTACTCCATGTAGGACGGAGACCACTTCTCCATCTTCCGGTCTCTATGCTTTTTTAGCAAGTGCTCTCCAAAGATTGCACGATTATTTGAGATCCAACAGGAGATATCGTCGAAGGGATAAAATACCCTGAATAAAGAAGGCTCTCTACGTATTTGCGCATCCGTATTCATTACAAAACGACGAAACGCTAAATTCTCACGAGTTAAACCGCGCTCTTGGTACTTGTCCATCAGCCTTAACTCTTCAATAGTAAGGCGATCGTCCTTGTTCCAAGCTCTACGGTTGAGCTTGCCGTCCCAGAAAGGAAAGAAAGCATACACCCACCTACCAGAACCGCGCTTCGCATCATCACACTGGTCATTCCACCAATCACCAGCATTTAATGGAGTCGATTCAAGCACCATTAGGGAGTGGTTTCGGTTGATCATCGAAGGATAAATCAACGAAAACTGCCCTTCCGGATCCGACCAGAACGGAAGCTCAGAGCCGTGAAAAGAATCCGGAGATTGACCAATGCCAACACTTCCAGATTCACCTGATAGAACACGCATCTTACCACCACGAGACGGGTCGAACGACAACTGCCGGACCTCTCTCGTCGCTGAAGTCGGTGTCCTCAATTGTTCGGGCCAGCGCGCATGCGTAAAGTGAACGCGACGATGCAAATACTCCGCTCGCTCTCTAGTGTCCGCAATACACACATGGTCCATCCCAGGAGTATACGCAGTCTTCGCATACGCAGCGAGCTCCGCCGTCAAAGACTTACCGGCCTGACGATACCCCAAAAGAACCAACCACTTTGTCTGACCATCCGCGGTCTTGGGAGGGTCTGAATAATATGACAACAATGTAGACTGCAGCTTGTTCGTAATCTTATAAGGGTCAAAAGGAATCGCCGCACCAGTAGACTGGTCTTGAATCTGACCATAAGCCCTCAATAAAGAACTGGGAGTAGGCCTCGACTTAGGCGTTGACCGCTTCGTCATATCCAGCCTCCACCGTAGTATACGAAGCCTCTACTGCATCATCCTCGATAGAGGTCAACATCGTCACCAAATCCGTGTACTCACCAGAGGTAGACAAGGTGTCAGACTTCTTCGCTGCCAGCGAAGTGAGCATTATTTCAGCCCAATGAGAAGCAGCCTCCGCAGCAACAGGAGGAATGTTGCCCGCCAAAACCTGTATCATCACCTGCTGAGAAAACCGAACCAAACCATCGTAGTCGTTAATCTCATACTCTGAAAACATCTCAGCCAATTGAAGCCTGCTCTCTTCAGGAACTCGCGTCAACCACTCCACATATGCATCAGGATCAAACTTTCTACGTCCCATCAATCACCTCGGCTCACCAATGATAACATACTTATGAACGGGCCGCCGTCCATCCCTCTTTGGGCACAGGCTGGATTCTACACTAAATCGAAACGTAGGAGACTCAAAAGCCTTTGAAATGTCTCTACTTAAAACACCCATCGGATTGTCTGACAACTGCTTGAAGAATTTAACCCTTCGCTTCACAGATACGTCGCGCATTGTGATCGGCATCAAGTTTGACCAGTCTAAGTTCATAGACCAAAGCACGTACTGTGGAATCTTTTTTATCTTCTCTACACCAGAAACCATATGGTGCAGAACCGACTGCTCACTAATATCTACAATCTTAGATATCTCATACACCGTCAAACCACAGGCATACGCAATCAAAGTACTCATGTCATGCCCATACCATGTGTCGGCAGGCGTGCGAGAAGGAAGCGTGTGAGGAAACACGTTCGCAAGCTCCCAAGGAGTAGGGACGTTTACGCCAAAATGACTCTCTACAATCTCCGGCCAATCAGAAGGAGCCCTAAAACTACGCTCCGACTTGAGCCAGTCTCGAACATGCGTCGTTGACTCCACCCAAGACACAATCTCTTGGTTTATAGAAAACCTGGGCCCGGAATAGTGCCACAGCCAATTGCCCTTATACTTCTCTACTAAAGTTACCAGCGAAGCGCGGCGACCACGCGGCAGTGGAATCGTGCGAATCTCACACGGCTCGTGCAATAGAATGTGCAAAAGAGGATCTACCGTGCGCTCTAAAGCCTTACCAGGCACCGCCAATGAACCTAAACACCTGCCAACTGCACAACGCATACATCTTCCATGTGTGGTTTTGTGAATGCTAACATTTGTGGACAGAAGACGCCAAAAAAATGCTCTCGGGTTTGAGGGTGGTGTGTATATATAATATGGGTGGTGGGCGAGAGGGGAAGCCCCTCCGATGGCCTGGCCATTGGAAGCGGCTACGCCCGGTGTGCTCGAAGAGTACGACTGGCTTGACGTGTGGGCCTTCGCAGCTTGACGCACGTCAAGAGAGAAGGGGGACCCCTAGGGGTGTCCAGTGCAGCCAGCTTGTCTGGCGCAAAGGGAGACCCATTCGGGGCCAGCGCGCAGCGCGGTAAGTCCCGCTCACAATAGAGCGAGTATGCGAGCGACCCGAGCGAACTTGTTCGCTCTTCCCCGAGGGCGCGTCAGCGCCCGAGAAAATTTTTGAAAATTTCGACTTATGATAGTGATTTTTGGATAAAAAAAAGCGCCAAACCGGAGAGGAATGGCGCGTTCGATGATTTTTTGGGGTGATTTTTTACATGTTCACGCCAAGCACAACGACAAACAGGCAGCAAATGAAGCAAGGAACCGCCAACGCGGCGGCGGTCATGGCCAAAAGTTCGAAGGCACCCGCGTTCATGCTGTCACCTCTCCCGTTTTCCATTGGCCCGCGCCGTATCCAGCTAGAAAGTCGGCGTATCGTCCGCCGCTCGCCTTAAATAGAATTGTCAATTCTGGACGCTCCCAACACAAGCGACACTCCGCACATGATGTCTTCTTGTCTATTTGCTCGATGCATTTGACGGGGCGCGCGCCCAATGCTCGCAATTTCTGCAGGGTGCCTGTCTTGAAGTCTCCG
>Ga0098055_1000296_pt1 | contig 31084 bp, 44 predicted proteins | sample 17_taG_FD_75107 | JGI IMG/M metagenome (GOLD analysis project Ga0098055, IMG submission 75107) | Marine viral communities from the Subarctic Pacific Ocean - 17_ETSP_OMZ_AT15314 metaG | ecosystem: Environmental > Aquatic > Marine > Oceanic | place: Pacific Ocean | collected 2015-01-18 | reverse complement strand
GTGGTCAGGTTATCGTGCAGCTTGTGCCATATGTCGTTCATGGCTGTCTGAATTGCCTGTGTGTAGTGGCTTTCGTACTGCGATTTGATCTGCGTCATGGCCTCGTTGCCGATGTCGATACGGAAGTCACCGCTGTCTGGCAGTGGTACATAGGACATACGGAACCCGAACTTGTCATGCAGACTGTCACGCGTTGGGTACTCGTCGCGGTTGAACATCGCGCCCAGCTTGGCTTGAGACTGCATGATCTTCCAGTCGTACACATTCAAGAACTCGTTGACCAACCTGTAGAACTCTTGCTGTAGGTCGGTCATCACCTCGTTGTACTTGAAATATTGCATGGTGGTGAGCAGTCGGGAGCCATTGTCAGACCACGGCATTGTCATGCTGTAGTGTATATTGCGCACGTTAGCCGCGAACTTCTGGACGGCCCGCAGCTCGTCACAGTCACCTAGTAAGTTCTTAGTGACATTGGCCACGCCCTTGTCTGCCGCGTTCATGCTAGTGACATCATCCGATGCCTTGTTGTCTTTCTTACGTGCAGTCCAGACGGACGCGTTGAAGTCCACGATCATTGCCGCGGAACTGATTGATGGTGCAGGTGCTACGCTTGGCGCGGCGAATGGGTTTGTGTATGTATCAGTCATTGTCTTTCTCCTGTTTGGTTTAGGGATTTCCCTAAATGGTTTAAGTTTCGTTTGTTTTGATATGGTCAGCCAAGGATATGGCGTCGAGCACTTGACCTGTGCGGTCACATTCCCAAACAGTTAGCTCGTCACCTATTTCGAGAATGTGCATATTTTCCGTTGCGCTGTAGCCATTAGAGCTAGTCGCGTGGTCAACAGCATCGTTGAGCGAGGCGAACACACCCTTGCAATCATCCATTCCGCCATACGGGTAGTATGTTGCCGATGTGAACAGTAAAAACCGTTTAGCCATATCACCGCCCCTTCTGGTTTAGATGTAACAAGTCAGTCTTGTTGGTTACGCGGGTGTAGCCTTGTTTGGGAAGCGGCACTACGCACCAGCTTGCACGTTGGCTTGCAGCTACAAGGTCGCCACATACTAGGCATACGTTGTAACCAAGTCGGGCGCGGCTGATGGGAAACATCTCACCGCAGGTGTTGCACTCGTTGTCGTTCATTGTCTTACTCCGGTTGATTTAGGGAAATCCCTAAATGGTTGGTTGAATGGGTAGGGCGAACAGCCCCAACAGGTGGGAAGAAGTCCGACCATACATATAACATAACACAAGTATCGGGAAATGTCAATGGGTGTTTAGAACTATCGTGTGGTGGGTATACGTTGTATGTACCATCATGTACCACCACGGGTGTCTGTAAGCTACTGATATTAAAGGGATGTAGCAAAGTCACGCTTGTACCATAGTGATATGTCAAGATTCTTGAAAGGGTTTTTAGGCGAAAGACCCTCTCTTTTACCCTTCAATAAAAGTTAGATATATATACTTATAAAAGTGGTACAAACGCTACATTGTTTTAATATCAGACACTTAGACCCCATTTGCAACGGTACACGGACGGTACAAATGATACATTGCTTTGTTTTCAGACACTTAGCCTTTGCGCGAGGCGCACCGCTACTCAGATACTGGTATCAGATCATTTAGGGAAATCCCTAAACGTAGTGGGTAGTGTGTTAACCCCACTGGTACATGACATCTCATGGTGTGGCGTGGCGCTACTCAGCTACTGGTATCATATTATATGGGGAAATCCCTAAACAAAAAAAGACCCGCCGAAGCGGGCCGAGGGGGGCGTTATGGTATGAGCCTGTGTATAGGTAGCACGTAACGTGCCAATGCGCAACAGGTAAGGCGCAACGCTACCGGGATACTGGTATCATAGGACATAAAAAAATGGGGTAGAGCCGAAGCCCTACCCCGTAAGATGTTAGCGTTTGATTGACAGTGTTTCCATTGCCGCGAGTATCGCCTTGCGTGTTGGCGTATAATCTTGGCCAAGCTCGACGCTGTTTTTCTCAACCCAATTCTTGACGTTGGTGATGAGTTGATCGCGCATCTCAATGGCTGTCTTGTCGGCAGGCTTTGGTTTGACCTGCGCATTGCCACCCTCTACGGCTTCGATCTTGCCAAGGTTGCCGCCAGTCTCTGCGTATAGTGCAGGCTCTTGGCGTAGCATGAGCTGGTTCTTGAGATCCTTTATCTCTGCGCCAACCGCTGCGCTGTCATGGGCGCGCTTCTTGCTTTTCAGCACGCCAGTAAAGAGCTGCACCAATTGCTCACGGCTTTCCTTGGTGGCCGTTGACTTGCCAGAGGCAAGGTTGTTCTTGGTGGGCGCAACCGCATCCGTCCAGCGCATGTGCTGCTTTGCTACATCCATGTGCTCTGCAAACTTATCCTCTGCGCCAAAGCGGCCAGTATAGGCTTTTTTGATTGCGTTGATTGCGATCTCGTTGATTGTAAGATTAGACATTGTATTACTCCAAATTGTCAGACTTATTTTCGCCTCATGGCCGTGCTGACAATTACTTTATGCCATGCCATAACATGTTAGACAATAGATAGAACCGCATCGCTTGGCATCGTATGGCATTGGATGGCATTGGATACCATTTAGGGAACTCCCTAAATCGAGCATGGCGCGACACCACCCTACCCCCACCCCCCGCGCTGTCATGTGGGACTCCGCGTTACGTGTAGTAATACTAATACACACGAATAAATCGCTATTTTTTGAAAACCCCCCACCCCTTTTTCAAAACCCTTGTCAAAAAATTTTTTGTACCCTATTATTCCGTTATCGGTTACCAACCTGCGATGTACTATGACAATGAATGCCATTCCCGAGCTAGGGGTGCCCCTAGAAGACGAGGTTAAGAGCATACCTCTACCGGAACGCACGGCTGCGTTGGGTAAAACCGTGGATAAATTAGAAGAACATGGCGTAAACCTTGAGCCAGATGAGGCCGACAAGGAAGCTGCTGCTACTTTAGCCACTGCATATGCCAGCGCACCAGATAAAACGTCCCAAAAAGTTACCAACAAGCGTGCAGCCATGTTAACACCTGCGTCTGTCCGACTAACAAGCAACATCATAGACGAATTTAACCATTCCGTGGTCGAATCTTCTAAACAACTGCGCAATCTAGTGACCAATAAGCTCATAATTGAGTCCGAAAACCCTGATCCTCGCGTGCGGATGCGTGCACTTGAGCTTTTGGGTAAGATTTCAGACGTAGGCTTGTTTACAGAGAAGTCTGAGGTGACGATTACGCACCAAACCACCGACGACATCAAAGAAAAGCTGCGTAGTAAGCTCACAAAGCTGGTAAACCCACCCCCAGAGGTAGAAGACGCCACGGTTATAGAGGCTACCGCGATAGATACCGACGAAGAATTTGGGTTTGATGATGACTGAAGGGTTAGATTTCAACGAGGCCGATATTGAGGTCATGTTGGCGAACCTAGATGCGTTCAGCACTGAGGAAGTAGCTGAAATTGACCGTATGGTTGACGAGTTACACACAAGAAGCACCAACAAACGCGCGTATGACGACCTAATCGAGTTCTGCAAGCTGATGATGCCAGACTTTATTGTAGGTAAACACCACCGCATACTGGCAAACATGCTTATGGGCATTGAAAAGGGCGATAAAGACCGCGTTTGCGTGAATATCCCACCACGTCATGGCAAGTCACAGCTTGTTTCTATCTTCTACCCGGCGTGGTTTTTAGGGCGAAACCCAGACAAAAAAGTTATGATGGTCTCGCATACTACTGATCTCGCTGTAGATTTTGGGCGTAAGGTCCGTAACCTGATTGCTACTGACGAGTATAGGTCGATATTTCCCACCGTGCAGCTTGCGTCTGATAGTAAGTCAGCGGGACGGTGGAACACCAATGTGGGAGGAGAATACTATGCGTGCGGTATTGGCTCTGCACTCGCAGGCCGTGGTGCTGACTTGTTACTTGTGGATGATCCACACTCAGAACAAGATGTTATCAACGGCAACTTTGAGGTCTTTGAGAAGGCATATGAGTGGTTCACCTTCGGTGCTCGTACCCGTCTGATGCCCGGGGGCCGTGTGGCTATCATACAGACACGTTGGCATATGGATGACCTGACTGGTCGTGTTGTACGTGACATGACACAGAACGAACGCTCCGATCAGTATGAGGTGGTTGAGTTCCCAGCTATACTAGAAGTGCGTAACAAGAAGACGAAGAAAGAAGTACAGAAGCCTCTGTGGCCTGAGTTCTTCGATTTGGAAGCTCTTCTACGTACCAAGGCGTCGATGCCTACGTTCCAGTGGAATGCGCAGTATCAGCAAAAACCTACCGCAGAAGAAGCCGCTATCGTCAAACGAGAGTGGTGGCAGGAGTGGACGCATGAGCAACCTCCGTCCTGTGAGTATATTATCATGTCGCTTGACGCCGCAGCCGAGAGACATAACCGTGCAGACTATACAGCCCTTACCACATGGGGTGTATTCTTGAACGAAGAGACCAACGCGTACAATATTATATTGTTAAATAGTATCAAACAGCGTATGGAGTTCCCAGAGCTTAAACAACTTGCAATGGAAGAGTACCAAGACTGGGAACCAGATTCGTTCATTGTGGAGAAGAAAAGCTCTGGTGTAGCCTTGTATCAAGAGATGCGGCGTATGGGCTTGCCAGTATCAGAGTATACCCCTCACAGGGGGTCGGGAGACAAAACGGCACGTCTCAACTCTGTAGCGGACATAATTGCGTCCGAACTTGTGTGGGTGCCGCAGACACGGTGGGCTGAAGAAGTTGTCGAAGAGATTGCAGGATTTCCATTTATGAGTAATGATGACCTTGTAGACTCCACGGTGATGGCCCTTATGCGCTTTCGGCAGGGAGGGTTTATTCGGTTGCCTTCCGATGAGCCTGAAGAACAGCGGTTCTTTAAACAGCGTCGAGGCGGGTATTATTAGGGGATTTAGCTATGGCTATTGAAAAAGGATTATACGCAGCACCAAAAGGCTTTGAGGATGACCTCGAAGGCGGGCTGGACGGCGTAGAAGAGATGGATGTCTCCGACTTAGAGATTGAGATCGTTGACCCAGAGTCGGTCACACTAGATGACGGTAGCATGGAGATCACCATTATCCCCGGTGACGAGATGGATTTTACCGAGTTTGGTATGAACCTAGCCGAAGCCCTTGATGAGTCACATTTAAATGAGTTATCTGGCGAGCTTGTAGGCCAAGTCGAGACAGATATTGACGGTCGTAAAGACTGGGCGGACACATTTGTTAAAGGTCTGGACGTGTTGGGCTTCAAATACGAAGAACGTATGGACCCATGGGAAGGCGCATGTGGGGTTAACTCCACAGTTTTAGCGGAAGCAGCCATTCGGTTCCAAGCAGAGGCTATGACGGAGACGTTTCCCGCCGCAGGTCCAGTAAAAACAAAGATTCTTGGTGAAGAAACCAAGGAAAAGGAAGAAGCAGCAGGCCGTGTCAAGGCTGATATGAACTACGAACTCACTGAGAATATGATTGAGTATCGTCCAGAGCACGAAAGAATGTTATACAGCCTTGGTTTGGCCGGGTCGGCCTTCAAAAAGGTGTATTTTGACCCTAATTTAGGTCGTCAAACGGCTATTTATATCTCTGCAGAAGACGTGATTGTGCCCTATGGTGCGTCAAATATCGAGTCCGCAGAGCGTGTAACGCACGTAATGCGTAAGACAAAGAACGAATTAAAGAAGTTACAAGCCGCAGGGTTCTATAGAGATGTAGACCTTGGGGAGCCAGAACCTTACCACACTGATATTGAAGAGAAAAAAGCTGAAGATGGTGGATATTCTCTTACAAATGATGATCGTTATGCTATTTACGAGATACACGCTGACCTCTTAATTGATGGTGTTGATGACGACGCTGGGATTGCTCGCCCATATGTTGTCACTATTGAGCGTGGAAGTGGCGAAGTGCTGGCTATCCGTAGAAACTACGAGGAGAGTGACCCTCTTACTCTCAAGCGCCAGCACTTCGTCCACTATGTATACGTGCCGGGATTCGGGTTCTATGGCCTCGGATTGATCCATATTATTGGTGGATATGCCCGTGCCGGAACTTCCTTGATACGTCAGCTCGTTGATGCTGGTACGCTCTCCAACCTCCCGGGAGGGCTAAAGTCCCGTGGACTACGTATCAAGGGGGACGACGAGCCGATCAACCCGGGCGAGTTTAAGGACGTAGATGTACCGTCAGGGTCTATCCGTGACAACATTATGCCTTTACCCTATAAGGAGCCTTCACAGACGCTCCTAGCCCTATTGAACCAGATTACTACCGAAGGTCGTCGGTTGGGCGCTATCAGCGATATGGACATCTCCGACATGTCCGCTAACGCTCCTGTGGGCACAACACTGGCACTGCTGGAACGCACACTCAAACCTATGGCCGCGGTGCAAGCACGTGTGCACTACGCTATGAAGCAGGAGTTCAAGCTCCTCAAGGCTATCATGGCGGAGTATGCCCCCGCAGAGTACGCGTACGTCCCACACAGAGGCGAAGTGAGTGCCAAGCGTGCTGACTACATGATGGTCGATGTGATCCCTGTGAGCGACCCTAACAACTCTACGATGGCACAACGGGTAGTTCAGTACCAAACTGTTCTTCAGATGTCAGCGCAGGCTCCACAGATTTATGACCTACCACAGTTACATCGTCAGATGATAGAAGTGCTAGGCGTGAAGAACGCAGACAAGCTCGTGCCTACGAAGGACGATGCGAAGCCTACGGACCCAATCAGCGAGAACATGGACGCGCTGGTCGGCAAGCCGATGAAAGCGTTTATCTATCAAGATCACGAAGCGCATATCGCCACACATACATCGTTCATGCAAGACCCGATGATGATGCAGATGATCGGGCAGAACCCACAGGCAAAACAGATCATGGCCTCACTACAGGCGCATATTGCCGAACACCTTGGGTTTGCGTATCGCACGAAAATCGAAGAGAAGTTGGGTGTACCACTACCCGCTCCGAACGAGGAGATGGACGAGGATATGGAAGTACAACTGTCACGTCTGGTCGCAGACGCAGGCAAGCAACTTACGCAGGCAAACCAGCAGCAGGCAGCGCAGCAGAAGGCTCAACAGCAGCAGCAAGACCCGATCATCCAGATGAAACAGGCCGAGCTGCAGATCAAACAAGCAGAACAGCAGCGTAAAGCCGCAAACGATCAGGCTGACGCGCAGATCAAGCAAGCAGAAGTACAGCTCAAAGCTCAGAAGATGATGATCGACGCTAAGATTGCGTCAGAACAGATCAACGTGGACAAGGCTGAGTTAGCGATTGACGCCAAGCGTCAAGGTGTGCGGGACATGACCGCTAAACGTGTGGAGGAGAACAAGGTTGACCTTGAGCTGGCTCGCATGATGCAGAACGCACAGAAGCAAACACCTAAGAAGGAGTCATAACACACCATGGCTAAAACCGTCTTTGACGTGCTGAAAGATAAAATCGACGGGGACATCTCGTCTGCACAGAGTTTCCTAACCGCGGGGTCGCCTAAAGATTACGCGAGTTATAGGGAAGTTGTTGGCTTAATTCGGGGTCTCGAAGCCAGCAAATCGTATGTTGAAGACCTTGCGCGAAACTATATGGAAAACGATGATGACTGAAGAAACAGTTAAAATCAGCGATGCTGAACTAGAACTACAATTACCAAAACCCGTTGGCTACCGTCTTCTTGTTGCGTTACCACAACCGGAAGAGACCGTAGCAGGAACGTCTATTCTAAAAACTGAAACAGCCAAAACTCAAGACCACATTATGTCTATTATTGGCTTGGTGGTTGATATGGGCGACGGGGCGTATGCGGACAAAGACCGCTTTCCCGATGGAGCTTGGTGTAAAGAGGGTGACTTCGTGATGTTTCGTATGAACTCAGGAACACGCTTTACCATTGGCGGTGTAGAGTATCGTTTGATGAACGATGACTCAGTAGAAGCCGTTGTAACCGATCCTAGCGGCATTCAGAGGGCATAGATATGGCATTTCAAAAAGTAGAGTTTGAGTTTCCCGATGGTGAAGATGACAACAAAATGGCTATCGAAGAGTCTAGCGCGGTGGAGATCGACATCTCTGGCAAAAAGACCGCGGATGATTTTCGAGCAGATGACACTCCTGAACCTGAAGGTGAAGTGGATACTGACGATGACGACTTTGAAGTTGAAGTTGTTGACGATACGCCGAAGGCTGATCGTGGTCGTAAAGCGTCAGAGCCGCCGACTGATGTCACTGACGAAGAGTTGGAAGACTATTCAGACAAGGTTCGGAAGCGTATACAGCATTTCAGCAAGGGCTACCATGATGAGCGTAGAGCTAAAGAAGAGGCTGTCCGTCAAAGTCAGGAGCTTGAGCGCGTTACCCAAACGCTTATGGAAGAAAATAAAAAGCTAAAGGGTAATGTTAATAAGAATCAGACAGCGTTACTTGAGCAGGCAAAGAAAAATGCCGCGATTGAGACTGAGGGAGCCAAACGTGCGTATAAAGATGCGTACGAATCTGGTGATTCTGACGCTGTTCTCGAAGCACAAGAAAAGCTAACCAATGCTAAGATTAAGTCCGATAGGTTAGCAAACTTCAAATTACCCGCTTTACAGGAGACAGAAACCCCTGTACAAACGCAGGTAGAACAGACCGCCCCGGCAGTACAAGTCGATGAACGGGCCGCGAATTGGCAACAGACTAATTCATGGTTTGGCAGCGACGATGAAATGACAAGTTTGGCGCTGGGGTTGCACAACAAACTTGTCAAACAGGGCGTAAGCCCACAGAGTGATGAATACTACGAGACGATTGATTCTCGTATGCGTCAGGTCTTCCCCGATAACTTCGAGGATGCCGAACCGAAGCGTAAAAAGGCCCAAGTGGTCGCCCCCGCAACGCGGAGCACAGCACCCAAGAAAGTGACGTTGACACGTACACAGGTCCAGATTGCCAAACGGTTAGGGTTGACACCCGAACAATACGCCAAACAGGTTGCAATAGATATGAGGAAACAAAATGGCTGAGAATCGCATTAATCGTGAACTCGAAACTCGTGAACGTACAGTTCGCAAAAAGTCTTGGACTCGTCCAGAGGTGCTTCCATCTCCGACGCCCGAGGCTGGGTACGACTATCACTGGGTCCGCGTCAGCACGCAGGGTCAAGTAGACGCCACCAATGTTTCTTCAAAACTTAGAGAAGGTTGGGAGCCTGTAAAGGCAACAGATCATCCAGAAATTACAATGGTTGCCATTGAGCAAGAACGCTTTAAGGACAACGTAGTTATTGGTGGTTTGATGCTCTGTAAGGCTCCAAAGGAGTTAGTTGAAGAGCGGAACGAATATTATTCGTCCCAAGCAAAGTCTCAGATGCACTCCGTAGATAACAACCTTATGAGAGAAAATGATCCTCGTATGCCCCTGTTCAATGAACGGAAAACGAAGGTTACTTTCGGTAAAGGAACTTAATCTTAGGAGCTTAAAATGGCTTATCCTACTGTTGACGCCCCCTATGGGCTGAAACCGATCAACTTGGTCGGTGGACAGGTCTTTGCCGGGGCAACTCGTCAAATCCCTGTCGCTTCAGGCTACGACACAAACCTTCTTAACGGAGACCTTGTGAAGTTAGTTGCCGATGGCACGCTTGAAAAAGACGAAGGCACTACAACTGCAACTCCCGTAGGTGTATTCCTCGGTTGTCGCTATACTGACCCTAACTTGGGTTATGAATTGTATAGCCAACAATTTCCTGCAAACACCGTAGCTAGTGATATTGTCGCTTACGTAGCAGATGATCCTGACCAGCTTTATAAAGTTGCTGTTGTGTCTGGCACAACCGTAATCGCTGGCGTAGGTCGTACTGTTGTAGGTAACAACGTAGCACTTGTTCAAAATGCAGGTTCCACCGCAACTGGGAACTCGAAGGTCGCTGTACTTTCGACTTCAGCAGCCACCACGAACACTCTGCCAATCCGCGTCATCGACGTAGTGGCCGAGACAGCAACCGCTGCAGACACGTACGTCGAGCTGGTTGTTAAGTTCAACTGGGGAATGCACCAGTATCAGAACGCAACTGGCGTATAAGGAGAATAAAACATGGCTATTTCACGCGCCCAGCTACTTAAAGAGCTGCTCCCCGGCCTGAACGCATTGTTCGGAATGGAATACGCAAAATACGGTGAAGAACACGCCGAAATTTTTGAAACAGAGTCCTCAGATCGTTCGTTTGAGGAAGAAACCAAATTATCCGGTTTCTCAGCAGCCCCAGTCAAAGACGAAGGCTCTGCAATCGAGTACGACAATGCGCAAGAAGCATGGTCCGCTCGCTATACACACGAAACAGTGGCAATGGGTTTCTCAATCACTGAGGAAGCTATTGAGGATAACTTGTATGACTCCTTGTCGTCTCGTTATACTAAAGCACTTGCTCGTGCGATGGCGTACACCAAGCAAGTTAAGGCTGCGTCTATCTTGAACAATGCGTTTGCTGCAGGCACCACATACGGTGACGGTGTTCCGTTGTGTTCAACAGCGCACCCACTTGTTTCTGGTGGATCAAACTCGAACCGTCCAACAGTTGCGGCTGACCTTAACGAAACTTCCTTGGAAGCGGCTGTTATTCAGATTGCAGGTTGGACTGACGAGCGTAGCTTGTTGATCGCCGCTAAACCACGCAAATTGGTTATCCCACCAGCACTGCAATTCGTTGCAACACGCTTGTTGGATACCGAGGGTCGTGTAGGCACAGCAGACAACGACATCAACGCACTGCGTAACAACGGGTCAATCCCTGAAGGTTACACTGTCAACCACTACCTGACAGACAACAACGCATGGTTCTTGATGACTGACGTTCCAAACGGCTTGAAGCACTTCACACGTAGCCCAATGGCTACTTCGATGGACGCTGACTTTGATACTGGCAACAGCCGCTACAAAGATCGTGAGCGTTACAGCTTCGGTGTATCTGACCCACTGGGTATCTTCGGTTCCCCCGGCGCATAAGCTGGACGGCATCGTAATAAAGAGGGGCTGCTTCGGTGGCCCCTTTCTTTTTGTTGACATATTACGTTACGCAGTGGTATATTGTTAGCAATCGGGAACACCCCGTGAATCTGACAGGCCCGACTGACGACATGCAGACAGATTCACTTAACTCGCATGTGAGGACATATTCATGGCGAATACTACATTTTCAGGTCCAGTGACCTCCACCAACGGCTTTATTGGTGATATTGTTGTTCCAACTTACACAGTAGCAAACGCACCTTCAGCCTCCGATGCTGGAGCAGGTACTATCGTGTACGTTTCAAACGGTGCCGCAGGTTCCGCAATTTTGGCTTTCTCTGACGGAACAAACTGGAAGCGTTCTGACACAGGTGCCACAATCGCAGCATCATAAGGAGCTAGGTTATGAGTAGATTCAAACCAGCTTCTAAGGAAGAACTTGCAGCTCGGGGCATCGGCGTCGAGAAAGTTCGTGCCCGCAATGAGAACGGGACGCTAAAGGCGGATGATCCTTCTACACCTGATGTAAACGAGGCGTGGGAAGATAAATCCGTTAAAAAGCGTGGCCGTCCTTCAAAAAAGAAGGGATAACGCATGGCTAATTCAGACGTGCAGTCGAAACGAGTTACTGCGGCAGCGTCGTTGGGTGTAGGTCCAGCTCGTATTCGACAGGTTCAGGTACTTACCACTTCAGGTGGGGCCGCTCGACTTACCATCAAAGATGGCTCTAGTGGTCGTACTGTTCTTGATCTTGACTTTCTAGCTTCTGATTCTCACTCCGTTAACATCCCAGATTATGGTATACGGTGCCAAGATGACGTGCTTATCACAGCGATGACTAACATCAGCGCTATGACAGTGTTCTATAGCTAGAGGTGCGGTATGCGGAGTTATTACAAATCAGGCGGCTCCGTTAAGAAGTCTCCTGCGTGGACCCGCAAAGAGGGTAAAAGCGAGTCCGGTGGCCTCAATGCTAAAGGCGTTGCAAGCTATCGGAAAGCTAATCCCGGCAGTAAGCTCAAGACTGCGGTGACTACTAAACCCAGTAAACTTAAAAAAGGCTCCAAGGCGGCTAACCGTCGGAAGTCTTTTTGCGCCCGTATGAAGGGTATGAAGAAGCGCAATACAAGCGCAAAGACCGCGAACGATCCTGATAGTCGTATCAACAAGAGCTTACGGAAGTGGAATTGTTAGATGGCTATTAGTCGTACGCAGATGCAGAAACAAACTCAATCGTCTCCTTCTAAACTATCGCAAGAGCGTAAGAAGGCGGCAGCGAAAAAACGAAAAAAGGAACTTAATGCCTTACCTAACAAGTAGTATTCCGTATTTCAAAGCATGGGTGCGGAGGGAGTATACGAAAAATTTAGAAGGTTACCACGGAGAATTTTTACACGCCATGGTTGTAGCTGTAACCACGATGCCTAACCGGACATTGAGCTTCCAAGTGATATTCACTGGATGTGAGTCTGATGATACCGATGAACCTAATGTTCATGGTGGGGCTATGTGGGCACGTCTACCACTTACGGCGCTTGTTGCCGATACTCCGTTTGAAGAATGGCCCACGGAGCTTCCTGCTTATCTAGCGCAGCCTTGGGACTGCATGTCTCATACGCACAGTGTATATAAGATAGAACGCGCGTCTCCTGCGCCGTGGATAGCCAAAGTAGATGGCGAGTTTTACCCCGCCAAGTATTATTTTACCGTAGATTACACTGATAATGAAGTGGCTGATGACCCAGCGCAGCATAAGCAAAGCCACGTGCTTGAATTGCTAGATGCTGGAGAGTATACAGGTAACATAGTAGCACTACCAAATAACCGGGTCCGCGTTACGCACCCTGCGTGGTTTGAAACAGGCCAAGGTGCCCCAGACTTCAAGCCAAATCAACATTCGTACGGTTCTAAAGAAGACGTAGATTACGTCTGGGATACAGACCGCGTGTTTAACAACCTATATAAGGATGCCGACAATGATGAGACCTAAAGCACGCCCCAAGGGCATGATGAAGAAAAAGAAAGCGGCTAGTAACGCCCCTATGTCGTCTATACGACCTAAAGCACGCCCCAACACTATAGTTACTCCTGAAGAAGCGGGAGCGATTGAACGCGGCAACCGCGCTGCAAAACGTCGTGCAGACGAAGCAATGCCTATGATGAAGGCTGGCGGCATGACTAAGAAAGGCTACAAAGCTGGCGGCATGACTAAGAAAGGCTACAAAGCTGGCGGTAAAATGCCTGATCTTAGTGGCGATGGCAAAGTCACGCAGAAGGACGTTCTAATGGGTCGCGGCGTGATTAAGAAAAAAGCTGGCGGCATGATGAAGAAAGGCTACAAAAAAGGCGGCAAGATTCGCGGTTACGGCATGGCTCGTGGCGGCAAAGTTTGTAAGATGCGCTGATGCGTAGGTATTACAAATCAGGCGGAAAGATATGCGCAAAAGGTAAGTCGTGGGCTAAACGTACTTTTGATACATATCCTTCCGCGTATGCAAATATGGCGGCGTCTAAATATTGCAAAGACCCGAACTATGCTAAGGGTAGCAAAGGCAAGAAGGCGAAATCGTAATGGGTGAGCTGAAGAAGTGGCGAGATCAAAAGTGGGTTCGCATCGGTACCGATGGGAAAATCAAAGGCGAGTGCGGCACTTCTAAAGACAAGAAAAATCCAGATCGGTGTTTGCCTCGAAGCAAAGCGAGTAGTCTGAGCAAGGGCGAACGTGCTACTACGGCGAAGAAAAAGAAGCGCGAAGGTGCTAAAGGTAAGACTGTAGTGAAAAACACGAAAGCTGCTACAGTCAAGCTGGCAGGTGGCGGATTAGCTCGCCGCAAACGTGATATTGCTCGTGGGTGTGGGGCTGTCATGGAAGCTAGACGCAAAGCTACGTTGTACACTTAGGAGATTGTTATGGCCACATCAGGCACTACAGCGTTTAACATGGACTTCACCGAGATTGCGGAAGAAGCATGGGAACGCGCGGGCCGTGAGATGCGGTCTGGTTATGACTTGCGTACAGCTAGACGGTCCATGAATTTGATGACAATCGAGTGGCAGAACCGCGGCATCAACATGTGGACTATTGATTCTGGCACCATCACCTTAACAAAAGGTACTTCTAGGTACGCTCTACCAGCCGATACCATTGATGTGTTGGAACACCAAATACGTACCAATAGTGGTAACGCGAGCACACAATCTGATCTTACTATAAATCGAATCAGCGTAAGTACGTACGCGGCTATACCTAACAAATTAACACAAGGGCGTCCAATTCAGTTATATGTAGAACGGTTGAGAGATGCACCGCATGCAAACGTGTGGCCTGTACCGAACAACGACGACTACGTACTGTATTATTGGCGTATGCGCCGTGTGGAGGATGCTGGGTCTGGTGTACAGACCGCCGATATGAATTTCCGGTTCTTCCCCTGCCTTGTAGCTGGACTGGCGTATTACATTGCTATGAAGGTGCCTGAGTTGGTTGATCGTGTTCCTATGCTAAAAGCAGTATACGATGAGCAGTATGAACTGGCCGCAGGTGAAGACAGAGAAAAAACTTCGTACGAACTTATTCCTAGAATAGCTAGGATTCGCTGATGAGCAACAAGTACGCATCTTCTCAAAAAGTCATTGCGCTCTGCGATGTGTGTGGGTTTCAGTATAAGTTACGGGAACTACGCAACCTTTTTGTTAAGGGTAGAGATACAAATGTAAAGGCTTGCCCCGAATGTTGGAATCCCGATCAACCACAACTGCGTTTGGGAGAGTTTCCTGTCAATGACCCGCAGGCTGTTCGTTCTCCACGCGTGGATCAAAGCCTTGGTCCTTCGGGGGATACCAGTTCTCGGGGCATTCAATGGGGTTGGAATCCCGTAGGTGGCGGCAGAGACCCTTTTGGGCTTGCGCCTAACACATTAGTAGGAACTGGCCAGATCGGCCAAGTTACCGTAAGTATAACATAGGAGTGATGAGATGAAAGTATTCGATATGAAAGAACCCAAGGTCATCAAGGCTAAAGGTGTTCAACCTGTTAAGGGCGCGCCGAAAGCTGACATGAAGGGTGTGAAGACTACAGGCATTAAAGTCCGTGGGACGGGTGCAGCTACAAAGGGTCTTATGGCTCGCGGGCCAATGGGGTAAGCTATGAACTATACCGAGCTGAAAACTAACATCGAAGACATCTGTGAGAACTCTTTCACAGATGACCAGCTCGCTATGTTCACACAGCAGGCTGAACAAAAGATTTACAACACAGTGCAAATACCTGCGCTGCGTAGAAACGTGACGGGTACGTTAACGGCTAGCAACAAGTATTTGTCTTCGCCCGCAGATTTTTTGTATAGCTACAGCCTTGCTGTGATCGACGGTAGTGGTGTGTATCACTACCTCCTTAACAAAGATGTCAACTTCATGCGAGAAGCGTACCCTAATCCAACATCAGCGGGGTTACCAAAACATTATGCTTACTTTGACGACGACACAATTATCCTCGGACCTACCCCAGACAGCTCCTACTCAATGGAGTTACATTATGGATACTATCCTCAATCCATCGTTGTGGCTAACAATACATGGCTTGGGGACGAGTTTGATTCTGCTCTACTTAACGGTGCGCTTATCGAAGCGATACGATTTATGAAGGGTGAGCCGGATATTGTTGCAATGTATGAGAAAATGTACCTGCAATCAATAACGCTGTTAAAGAGTCTCGGAGACGGCAAATTACGTGAAGACGCATATCGTTCGGGCCAGTTCCGAATCCCAGTAAGTTAAGGAGGCCAAAATGGCAATTACTCAAGCAATGTGTACATCCTTCAAAGTCGCGCTTTTGAGCGGCGAGATGGATTTTAGCAGTGACACATCACAAACCTTTAAGATCGCACTGTTTACCAGTTCCGCTACGTTAAGCGCAGCTACAACAGCGTACACGACGACAAACGAAGTGTCTGGTACAGGATACACTGCAGGGGGCAATACCCTTGTGATCGCTGCGGCCCCAACTTCTTCAGGCACAACAGCGTTTCTGGATTTTGCAGATACCACATGGTCTGATGCTACGATTACAGCGCGGGGCGCATTGATTTATAAGGTTGGCGGAAGCAACCCGGCGGTCGCAGTGTTGGATTTTGGAGGAGATAAAACTTCTACTACAGGCGACTTTACTGTTCAATTCCCAGCATCCGATGCTACTAACGCTATCGTACGCATCGCTACTCCATAAGGTAGTATATGTCTAATACCGATAAACCTTGGGGCGCGGACGCTTGGAGTCAGAACTCTTGGGCGGGGAACCCTACTGCTACGTTGTATTCCGGTTGGAGTGAAGGTAGCTGGGGTCAGACTGCTTGGGGAGAGGACCAGTTTGTTGTTCTCGTCACAGGTGTCGAAGCTGAAGGCGCTATTGGTAAAGATCAACCTTGGAGTGACGGTTACTGGGGGCAAGGTTCTTGGGGAACTCCTCTAAGAGTAAGCGTGAACGCCGCAGCGTTTTGCTTGCCGCAAGGAGTCGAATGTGCCGGAGGTATTGGCACAGCTATTGTAGACGGTGAAGCTAATCATCCAGTTACTAGCGTGGCTGGAGCGGGAGCGGTTGGCAATGTTGTCGTAGCCGCAGTATCAAATATAGTGGCTACAGGTGTCGAAGCCGTAGCTGCTTTGGGTGAATCTCAGCCTTGGGGCGCTGGTTCTTGGGGACAGGACTCTTGGGGCGCGCCGTTACGGATAGATGTACGCGCGTCCGCTACGGGCCTACCCGCGGGAGTAGAAGCTGGGGGCGCTGTAGGTAACCTTACAGTAGACGCCGAAGCCAATGTTGCGGCCACAGGCGTAGAAGCTGACGGCGTTATAGGCGATGTATCTCTGGCGCTGGGTGTAACAGTATCTCCGACAGGTGTGGAAGCCGAGGGTGACGTGGGAGACACGTTTATAGCTCTCGGAATTGTTGTATCAGTTACGGGATTGCAAGGGAACGCAAAACTTGGTAACGTAGTCGCATCGGCTAACACAGGTATACCTGTTATAGGGCTTGCAGCTACTGGGGTTATTGGTTTCACCAACGTATGGAGTGAGGTTGATGATACTCAGAACCCGAATTGGACATCTATCGCCAGTGCACAATCCCCCTCGTGGGTTGGTGTATCTGAAACGCAAAATCCAAACTGGCAAGACATAGCCGCATGAGGACTGAAATATGACAACACAATATTCACCGATACTTAAACTCGCTTTGCCAGTTCAGGGCGAACTCAGCGGCACATGGGGTGATGTCGTAAACGACAACATTACTTCAATGGTCGAGCAGGCCGTTGCTGGTCGCGCGGTTATCAATACATGGTCCGCAAACTCGCATACGCTGACTACAGCGAACGGCACATCTTCTGAATCCCGTTGCGCCATGCTTGAGTTGACGGATACAGGTACATCGCTGTCTGGCGCAGGTACGGTTATTTGTCCTACGGCCTCTAAGATTTACATTGCGAAGAACGCGACTGGGCAAAGCATTACAGTAAAGACCGCTGCGGGGTCTGGTGTTCTTATTCCTAATGGGCGTACCACGTTCTTGTTTTGTGATGGTACAAACGTCGTAGAAGCTCTAACGCATACGACTTCTTTGCAGTTGGGTACTAGCACGACGGTTACCGCGGTCCTTGATGAAGACAATATGGCTTCTAACAGCCCTACTTCCTTAGCCACACAACAATCTATTAAGGCTTATGTGGCTTCGCAAGTTGGTGGAGCTGACACACTTGCCGAGATTCTAGCTAACGGTAACACATCTGGCAGTAATAACATTGTCGTTGCTAACGGGCAGAAGATTACTACAAATACCATTGATGAGACTACCGCAGGTTCCGGTGTTACGATTGATAGCGTGTTACTCAAAGACGACACAGTCAACGCTACGGACATCGAAACCGGGTCCATATCAGCTAACGACGGCACTGCGGCGGCTACGATTGCAAACAGCACAGGGGTCATAACGGTTCCTTCAGCGGTCCTTACAACGGCTGATATAAACGGCGGTACCGCAGATGGTGTGGTTATCGGTGCTACAACTCCCGCGGCGGCGACAGCTACTGTTCTTGCGGCGAGCACAAGTCTTACTGTTGCGGGTACGGTTACTATTGCTAGTATTCTTGACGAAGACAATATGGGGTCTAACAGCGCTACATCTCTAGCTACACAACAATCCATCAAAGCATACGTAGATGGACAAGTTGGCGGTTCGTTAGCTGCTGCTAACAACTTATCAGATGTCGCAAACGCGGGCACTTCCCGCACAAACTTAGGCGTAGCAGTTGGATCAGATGTCTTGGCGTATGACGCTAACTTGCAGGCTTTTGTAACCGCGCTTACACTACCGACATCGGATGGTTCAAACGGCCAAGCCTTGGTTACTAACGGCAGTGGAACCATTTCGTTTGGGTCCGCTGGGATTTCGACGGGTAAAGCAATCGCAATGGCAATGGTCTTCGGTTAAACCGTCGATTCTAAAGGAGAAAAAACATGGCCAATCCTAATATCGTAGCTGTATCGACTATTTACGGCAAAACTACATATCTAAGTCCTACGGGAACAAGTTCCGTTGTCCTCTTGCCGAATGCGGCAAACAGTGGCACAGTGATGAAAATCAATCAAATTGTCGCCGCAAACAAGAACGGCAGTGCAGCAGTTAATTGCAGTGTTGACGTTTACACAAACGGCGCAGTAGCTCAAGGTTCCGCACCTTCTGGAGGGACGGCGTACCCAATAGCTTCCACTATTTCTGTTCCGGCAGACGCAAGTTTGGTTGTTGTTGATAAATCTACAGCAATATACCTAGAAGAAGGCAATTCTATCGCGGTAACGTGTGGCACGGCAAATGGACTGACTTTTAGTGTGAGCTATGAGTTAATCTCTTAAAGGGTTAATAACATGAGTGACAGAATTGGTGGCTATATTCGCCCGGGCTATGACCCGATCCAAGTACCTAATGCTCCCACGTTAGATTCTGCAGATGCAGGCGGCGTAGTTACTTTCACAGCTCCTTCTGATACAGGCGGCGGAAGTATTACAGAATACACTGTTTTTGCAGAAAACATTTCTTCGGGCGCTGTATCTACAGCAACGGGCACAGCTTCCCCAATTACAGTAACAGGGTTAACCATAAACGCAACGTATGCGTTTACGGTTGTCGCCAACAACGCTTTTGGCCCCAGCGCAGTCAGTAATTCTATTAACGCAACTAGAATTGCACAAGGTCAAACAGCGTACACTACTGCAGGGACATACACTTGGGTCGCTCCAGCCGGGGTAACTTCTGTTTCCCTTGTCGCAGTTGGTGGCGGCGGCGGGTCTAATACTTACCCAGCAAGCCGCACAGGTGGTAACGGCGGTGGCGGCGGTGGTCTTGGCTACAAAAATAATCTTAGCGTAACTGCTGGAAATAACTATCAGGTCGTCGTCGGTGACGGTGGTAGAGGGGGTTATCACAGCAGTTCAAGTATCCCTGAAGTTATAGGAAACGTAAACGAAGCGGAAAATGGGGGGAGTAGTAGTTTTAATGCCGTAGTATACGCCACTGGTGGTACTGGAGGCGGTAACGGTCCCAGCGGCATATACTACGGTGGACCCGGAGGCACTAAATCAAACGCAGACGGTGGTGGAACAGGTGGCTTAGGCGGTTCTAACGAGAACAATCAGTCTTGGTGGGCCTTTGGCGGTGGCGCTGCGGGGTATTCTGGTAACGGCGGAACGGGCGGCACTTGGCACGCAGGAGGTTCTTACAATATTGGCGCATCTGGAGGCTCCGGTGGTGGCGCTGGCGGGGCAGCAGATTGGTCTGCGCAGTGCGGTGTTGGCCTTTTAGGTGAAGGTACATCTGGAGGAATAAACCAAGCAGGTTCTGGCGGCACTCAAGGCAATGTCGGTTACGCAGGCGGCGGTGCATCCACACCCGGCACTTCCGTTGCCGCCGCCATGAAAGGCGCACCGGGCGGTGTTCGCATCATTTGGCCCGGTGCTACTAGGTCGTTTCCTTCAACTAATACAGGGGATGTCTAATGCCTAATTTTTCAGGTAAATGGTCACAAAACCAAATTCTATACAACGACTTGGGATTTTACAAAGTTCCCGGTGCACCGACATCTGTTTCGGCTACTAACGGTAATACGCAGTCCGTAGTGTCTTTTACCGCTCCAACGTATGCGGGGCTTCCCGCAACAATTACAGGGTACAGAGCTAGAGCTACAGTACAGGCGGGTAGAACCATCGCAGTTACAGTGGCTAACGCAGGTTCTGGTAACAAGTATAACATGGATGGTTCCGCGCAGCCTGCGCTGACGCTGATTAGAGGTTATACATATACATTTGACCAAGCAGACGCCAGCAACAGCGGTCACCCATTTAGGTTCTCTACTACTTCAGATGGAACACATGGAAGTGGATCGGAATATACCACAGGTGTGACTACTTCGGGAACACCGGGTAATGCGGGTGCGTATACTCGAATAGTAGTAGCTGCAGATGCCCCTACTCTGTATTATTACTGTACAGTTCACAGTGGAATGGGTGGAACAGCTAACACTTCTACGTTTAATGTGGAAGTAACAGGTAGCGCCTCTCCCTTGACAATTACAGGGCTTACTAACGGTACAACTTACAATATAGCAGTTCAAGCTCAGAACTTAGGGGGCTACAGCGATGCAGGAACAACGACCGCAACACCATCCGCCCCTCAACAAGTAGAGTACACAACTTCGGGGTCGTACACTTTTGTAGTGCCTGCGGGGTTAAACCCTTCAACCCTTTCGTGGGTTTGTGTTGGCGGCGGTGGTAGTTTCGGCTCTTACCAAAACGGAGGCTGTGGCGGCGGCGGTGGTGGCCTTGGCTACAAGAATAATTATGGTGTTTCCGCAGGACAGAGCTTACAAGTAGAAGTTGGCGCTAGGGCCACTACGGAACCCGGCCAAGGTGGCAACAGCTATGTCATAAACACTGCCACTGCCTACGGCGGCGGAGGGTATTCTGGTAGTATGAACGGCGCAAACGGCACAGGCGGTTCTGGCGGTGCTTACAATGGTGATGGTGGTGGTAACGGCGGGGCTGGCGGTCCCGGTTCTTCAGGTGGTAGCTTGGGTCCACGCGCCTACGGTGGAGGTGGCGGTGCTGGAGGTTATTCAGGTAACGGCGGTACTGGGGGCTACTTAACCAATGCTTCAGGAAGTTATGTTGCAGTTGTTGGGACCAATGGTTCTGGCGGAGCGGGCGCGGGTGAATCCGGTAACGGCAGTGCTGGTGGAGGAGTTGGTTTGTTAGGTGAAGGAACAAGCGGTGTTTCTGCCGACAATCAGACGGGCGGCTCTGGCGGTGACAATAATAATGACGGTGTTTATAATAATCTGGGTAAAGTTGGTGGCGGTCGGGGCAGTAACAGTGCTGGCAGTTGGTCATCTGGCGGTGTTAGAATCATTTACTCTTTTGACGGAACGAATCGAACGTTCCCAAGTACAAATACAGGAGATTTATAGATGAAGCTCTATATACAAATTCGTGACGGACAGCCTTATGAGCATCCAATTATTGAGTGGAACTTTATACAAGCGTTCCCTGATATTGACGTTAATAATCTTCCCCCTGAATATTGCCCTTTCGTGCGAGTAGAAGCTCCTATTTTAGGCCCATACGAGAAAAACCAGACAGTTTCTTACGGGTTGGTTGAAGGTATGGCGGGGACATACACCGACATCTGGGCTTGCGAAGACATGACCGCAGAAGAAATTCTAGCGAAACAGAACGCGGTAAAAGCGGTGTTTGCTGAAAATAACCCTACTTGGAAATCGTGGACTTTTGATGAAGGTACCTGCGCTATGGTTCCTCCTGTTTCTCCCCCAGATACGTCTGGGATGTATCAATGGAATGAAGATACTAAGACTTGGGACGCTGACAATACGGTAGAGGATGAATAATGTCTATTAAAGATTGGCCGGGCGGCATAGTATCCAAAGAACAAGTAGTTCCAAGTGGACCTTACTTAAATAGCACTGCTTCAGGCATGTGGACTATGGATCAGGCCGCTAGTTATACCAAACAAGGTATCTGGCCTACAGCGGGAAACGTGGAACCTGACGTAGCTTCTAACTTTTCAACGTATTTGTACGAGGGCAACAGTGGCACACTGTCCGTAAATAACGGCATTGATTTTGCTGGTGATGGCGGTCTTGTGTGGATAAAATGCAGAGATGCAAATCAAAATCACATGCTGATGGATACTGTTCGCGGTGGGACTAAATATTTAAACTGTAACGCAGATACGCAAGAGCAAACTTTTTCTTCTGGAGAACAATTTAGTTTTTCGTCAACAGGATTTAGCTCTACTGCCGCAGATTTTAAATGGAATAATAGTCAATATAACTACGCCTCTTGGAGTTTTAAAAAGCAGGCTAAATTTTTTGATATACAAACATTCTCTGGGAATGGAGCTACTACAAGAACACTTTCGCATGATTTAGGCGCAGAAGTTGGTATGATGATTATCAAGTCTCGCAGCAGTTCAGCACAAGGTGAGTGGTGGGTTTATCATAGAAGCATGAATGCCAGTCCAGAAACAAAACAAATGCGGCTTAGTGAAAATTATGCGGCAAATAACGCAGGAAATGTCTTTGGTGCTACTAAGCCTACTAGCACACAATTCTCAGTAGGCTCTGGTTCAAACTATTCTGGACAAGATTATATTGTCTACCTCTTCGCACACAGCACAGCGGCTGACTCTATGATCCAGTGTGGGAGTTATACTAACTCTAGCAATGGTGTTGAAGTTAACTTGGGGTTCGAGCCTCAGTGGTTATTAACTAAAAGCGTATCTACAGGTAACTGGGCTATTGCTGATAAGATGCGTGGTTGGGAGGATACAGGCGCAGTAGGAGATAATTTTCAACAACTACGCGCAAATGTAGATAATTCAGAAAATGCAGAGATGGACCCCTCTATAACATCTACAGGTTTTAAAACGTATGGCGAAGGCGGTGGCGGTGGCTCTAGCGGTGGAACTTACATCTACATGGCTGTCCGTGCGCCTATGATGATAGCTCCCGCGGTTGGGACTGAGGTGTTTAATATGGACGGGCTTACTGGCAGAACTTCAGGTTCTTGGTTCCGCACTAATACAGGATCATCAACTACGTTTCCAGCAGATTTTGCACTTCGGGCTAGACCCAACACCGCAGACGAAAAAAATGCCTTGACTAGGATTCTTGGCAACAAAATGTTGCGAACTGATAGTGCTGCAGCAGTGACGACAAGCGGAAATGCTCAGTGGGATTGGATGGATGGTTATGCAGACGCGGTTAATAATGCTACCTTTTTCTCTTGGATGTGGAAGTCTGCTAAATCCTTCTTTACCGTAGTGCCGTACATGGGCAACGGAACAGCAGGACGCACTGTAAGCCATAATCTGGGTGCTGTACCTGAAATGATCTGGGTGAAGAAAAGAAGCCAAAACAGTAACTGGGAAGTATACTTAAACAGTTTTGGCGGCACTCACCGTATCTACCTAGATGTGGCGAATGCTATAGAAACTACTTCTACCGCTTGGAATAACACAGACGCAACAGCTACTACGTTCTCGCTTGGCACAAGTGGTCAAACAAACCAGAACGGAGGGACTTTTGTAGCCTATCTTTTTGGCAGTTTAGCTGGAATAAGTAAAATTGGTTCCTACACGGGCAACGGCGGAAGTCAGACTATCGACTGTGGCTTTACGAGTGGCGCTAGGTTTATTCTTATAAAAAGAACAGACGCTTCGGGCGACTGGTGGGTGCTAGACACTGTAAGAGGAATTGCGTCGGGTAACGATAGTCTTATAACCTTGAACGACGCCACCGGGACATCGTACGCTGATGTTATTGATTCAGAATCAACTGGGTTTAAAGTAGACACTACAAATAGTGACTTTAACGCATCTGGCGGCAACTATATCTTCTACGCTATCTCATAAGGTAATAAGACATGGACAAACGTACAGTAGCTTCCGCGCACGAGCGGATTGATGGTCTTGAGAAAGAGGTAATCGCCATGCAAACAGAAATGCGAATCCAATTCAAAGACCTGTTTGGACGTGTCAAGCGCATGGAGGCCATTATGATCGGCACGACAGGCTTTATCATTGCACTCTTAGTAGCAGTGCTGACTAAGATGGGCTGACAAAATGATTGACCCTATTACAGCGGTCGGTCTAGCCACTAGCGCGTTTAATATTCTGAAGCAGGGTATTAGTGCGGGCAAGGATATTCAAGAAATGAGCGGCACTCTCGCAAAGTGGGGAGCCGCTTTTTCTGACTTTCAGTATGCTGAAGACAAAACAAAGAACCCTCCATTTTATAAGATGATGGCGGATAACAGCGCCAGCGCCATTGAAATCTTTGCTCAGAAAAAGAAGATGGAGGCCATGAGAAAGGAAATAAAAGACCATATATCATGGACTTACGGTCCTTCTGCTTGGGAGGAGGTACTCCAGATAGAGGGCGAGATGCGTAGGATACGTCGAGAAGAGGCTTATAAGAAGCAGGAGATGATAGACAACGTCATTAACTTTGTTCTTGGCTCAGTTGTATTTATCATTGCGGCTTTAGGGATTGTCACAGGCTTCTACTACTGGGGCCGTTATCAGGGGCGTTGGTGATGACTGACAAACAAATCATTCGCCAGTTCGATCAGAGTATTGAAATAATCATTGAGGGTTTAGCCTCGAAATCAGGTCGAAAGTTTAAAGAGGTCTTAGAGCTTTTGCAACGTACAAGGGTCAAGGGGGATTAAAAATGTGGTTCTTAGTCTGGTTTCAAGTTATAAATAACAATATCGAACACTATCAACTCAATCAGTTTCCTACTCAAAACGAGTGCGAAGAAGCACTTGAGGATGCAAAAGTCTTGATAACGACAAGTCAAACCACGGTGTACTGCTTTGAGGTTATTCCAAAATAAACGAGGAGATTACGTTGTATATGACAAATGTGGAAAAGTTGTTATAATAACCCATCACAAGCACCACGCAATTGCTTACGCCAAGAGGATAGAAGATGCCAAACGAGTACGACTTGAACGGAAACGGAAAGATTGATCCGGTTGAGCATGAGATTATGTTGGAAGATCGTCGCCGTCGCATGGAAGACGCAGACGCCAAGAGAGACGCGCAGAGGCGCATGACTTGGTTTGCGCTATCTGGTATGATCTTATACCCTTTGGTTATCCTAGTGGCTTCTATGACGGGCCTAGAGACGGCAGCGAAGTTGATGGCGGAGATTGCTGCTGTGTATGTGATTGGTGCATCCGGCATAGCCGCTGCATATTTTGGTTTTAATGCAATGGAGAGTAAGAATGCTTCAAGCTCTGATAGGTCCAATAGCTAGCCTTGCTGGCGGATGGTTGGACGCAAAGACTACTAAGCAGGCCGCAGAGGCCAAGCTCAAGCTGACCGAGGCGGAAGCCAAGGCCAAGATCATGTTATCTGAACATACAAGCGTTGCCGACTGGGAGCGCATTATGGCAGAGGGTGCTAAATCAAGCTGGAAAGACGAGTGGTTCGTAATTGTTCTGTCAATCCCGCTTATTCTGGCCTTCATACCCGGTGCAGAGGGGTGGGTAGATCGTGGGTTTGAGCAGCTTTCCAAAGCGCCAGATTGGTATTTTTATAGTTTAGGTATCGCGATAAGCGCCAGCTTCGGTGTTCGCGGTGCACAGGCTTTGTTTAAGAGGAAGTGATGGAAAACTTAAAGTTACCTGTAGCCCTTGTGGCAGCTATGGCTGTACAACTCGCGGCTGGTGTGTGGTGGGTATCACAGCAGGCTGCAACAATAACAAGCCTTGAAGAAACCGTTAGTCAACTTGGCTCTAAGATGGCTATCGAAGACAACGTGAATCTCAGGCGTGATGTTCAAGATAACGCTATGGAGATAGACTATCTTTGGGATGAATCTGATGAGGTCTGGGATGAACTAGCTAACTTAGCTAACTCCATTGGGCAGGTTACGGCGTTGCAGCAAAGAGTTGCTTTGATTGAGAACGATTTGAAGTATATTGGCCGAGATCACGACGGCCTTATGAACATGAAGGGTGAAATGAAATGACTTTTAAATTATCACAGCGCAGCCTTGACCGTATGGAAGGCGTAGACGAGCGTCTAGTCGCCGTCGCAAAATCAGCTATAGGCCACACAAAAACCGACTTTGGTGTAATATGTGGGCTGAGAACCATAGAAGAACAGCGTGAACTCGTAGATAAGGGCGCATCGAAAACGATGAAGTCCAAACACATCGAAGGTCGCGCTTTAGACCTCATGGCTTATGTGGGTTCGCGTGGATCGTGGGAACTGAATTTGTACGATGACCTTGCGGATGCTGTGAAGCAGGGAGCTATTGATGTAGGGGTTGCTGTACGGTGGGGTGCCGCTTGGCATATTGATGACATCCGCGATTGGGATGGCACAATGGAAGAAGCCATGAACGCCTATGTTGACTTGCGCCGCAGTCAAGGAAAACGCCCATTCATCGACGGACCACACTTTGAACTGATGGACTAAACTATGAGTATGGTGTAGTACCTTAGTAAATGGAGACTTACGATGCCTTTAAAGAAGCTACTTTTAAAAGCTGGTGTGAACCGCGAAAACACACGTTATACGAGCGAAGGTGGCTGGTACGAGTGCGATAAAATTCGTTTTAGGCAAGGTACGCCCGAAAAGATAGGCGGGTGGCAACGTATATCTGCATCTACTTTCCAAGGTATTTGTAGGTCATTATGGAACTGGGTAACCTTGGGTAGTCAAAACCTGATTGGGGTTGGAACAAACCTAAAGTTTTACCTAGAAAACGGTGGAGAGTATAACGATATAACTCCCTTACGCGCTACAGAAACGCTTACAAATCCGTTTGAGACTGTATCGGGTTCGCCTATTGTTACGGTTACAGACGCTGCTGGGGGGTATAAAGACGGGGATTTTGTTACTTTCAGCGGCGCTACCGCCGTAGGCGGCCTTACTCTAAATGGTGAATACGAAATAACTTTTACTGAAGCGGTGAATGAGTATGCGATAGACGCTGGAGCAAATGCAAGCTCTAGCGCAACAGGTGGCGGCACAGTCACCGCAGCGTACCAGATCAATGTCGGTACGGGGTTTGCCATCCCTATTACTGGTTGGGGAGCATCCGCGTGGGGGTTCGGTACGTGGGGTGTAGGTGAAACTTCTGTGGAGTCTATTCGACTCTGGACTCAATCCAACTTTGGGGAAGATTTAATCTTCGGTCCTCGTGGTGGGGCTATATATTATTGGGAAGCTAGTTCAGGAATAAGTAGCCGGGGGGTAGAACTAAGCACGCTATCAGGCGCGTCGGGCGTACCAACAACGCAGAATTGCCTAGAAATATCAGACATAAATCGTTTTGTGTTTGCCTTCGGCGCAAACGAGTTTGGCACGTCTATAGTAAACCCTATGCTGGTGCGGTGGTCTGACCAAGGCAGCGCGGTAAACTGGACACCGTCTGCAACGTCACAGGCTGGGTTTCTCACGTTATCCCGTGGTAGTGAGATCGTTACATCTAAACAAGCGCGGCAGGAGGTTCTGGTCTGGACCGATTCCGCTTTGTACGCCATGCAATACGTTGGTGCGCCTGTTGTTTGGTCCGCACAGCTTGTTGGAGAAAACATCTCTATTGCTGGACAGAACGCTGTAGCCTACGCAAACGGCGTAGCTTACTGGATGGGCAAAGATAAGTTCTACAAATATGATGGGCGGACGCAACCTCTACGCTGCGATTTACGTAAGTTCATCTTTGACGACTTTAACACACAACAGTACGACCAGATTGTCTCTGGCACCAACGAATCCTATCACGAAATATGGTGGTTCTACTGCTCGACGGGTAAAACAGTGTCGGATCGTTACGTGGTGTACAACTACTTAGAAGATGTTTGGTACTACGGGACGATGTCTCGTACAGCTTGGTTGGATTCTGGCCTACGCGATAGCCCTCTTGCGGCTACATACGATAGTAACCTTGTAAACCATGAGCAGGGTGTAGATGACAACGCTGGGGAGGAAACTCTACCTATCCACGCGTTCGTATCTTCCGCGGAGTTTGATCTGGAAGACGGCCATCAATTCGCATTTATATGGCGTATTTTGCCAGACATCAGGTTTGATGGTTCTACTGCAGGTTCACCTAGTGCAACAATGACGTTGTTACCGTTGGCTAACTCTGGTGCAGGGTATAACAACCCTACGTCTGAAGGAGGCAGTAACACTCGCGCTATAACACGTACGGCTGTACTACCTGTAGAAGAGTATACGGGGCAGATATACACGCGCGTGCGTGGTAGACAACTTGCGATGAAAGTAGAGTCCACAGAAGCAGGTGTTACATGGCAGCTAGGAGCGCCTCGGATTGATATGCGCCCTGACGGGAGGCGATAATGCCTAACGAGATTGACAAGGTAGCGCCTCCTGCGCTTCCCCTAGCGCCAGAAACCTATGATCGGCCCTTTATGGACCAGAATAGCAACGTGCTGCGCCTGTTCTTCAATAGGTTTGTTGGCTCAGTAAACACGGTACTTAGCACCGATGTAGGTGGTAAAGTTCTATATATGCCGTACGGAGTGTTCTATAGCACTGTAGACCAAACAGCTTCGGCTGTTGACACAGGTTATGCCATTACATTTAATACTACACGAGCCAACAACGCGGTAAGTGTAGTAAGTAACTCTAGGCTTACAGTCGCAAACCCGGGAGTGTATCACTTAAAAACCACCTTGCAGCTAGAATCTACAAACAGTTCAACCAAAGCAGTTTCTGTATGGTTAAAAAAGAACGGTACGAATGTAGCTTATAGCGACCACGAGTACACTATAAGTGGTAACGGTAAGAAAGATATAGCTAACTGGAACGGGTCTATTGATCTCGTCGCTGGCGATTATGTTGAAGTGTTCTGGTCTACAGACAACACTAACGTAGAGCTACATGCACACGCAGCGGCATCTCCAAGGCCCGCGGTGGCATCAGCTTCTGTTGCAATGACCTTTGTAAGTAATGTATGATGTAGGCACCCTTAACAAATAGGTGCAAAATGGACTTTTTAGAACTATTCGACGCTTGCGTCCGCGAAACTAAACTTCACTTAGACGACTACACAAAACCCACAACGCTAGATATTTCCCTTAAAGAAGAAGACATTGGGCTGGATAGCCTAGATGTAACTCTCACTCTGGTGCTCATATCTGACATATACGGCGTACCTGAAACGGAAGACTTCAACATTCCTGTAGGCTCCCTGCAAGAAGTACGAGACTATATGCTGGAAAATAAACAGAAAGACTTTGATTCTGTAGAAGCTGCTATGGAGTCTGTCGCATGATATATTTATCTAAATTCTTCAGCACTTCGACCACCGACACAACTCTTGTGCCTGACATAGCCTTTCCGCAGCACGCGCATATTATACCGTCTACGTTTAGACGTGCTAAGTCTGGGTTAAAGTATCCTCCTCACACGTTACTAGAAACTGTAGTTACCCCTGAAGCGTTGAATTACGTTAAAGATAACCCTGTAAAGGGTAAAACAGGATTTATATTTGCTGCGGGTAACCAAGGTTGGATGAGCAATAGTAACAGGTACGACAAAAACCCCGACGCCGAGCTGCACTACAAGGTCAAAGTTCCGTTTATTGTGCTGACAAACATATACGCGGGGCGTATCGCAAGCATGTTTCACGTGCACGACCATGTATCTACGGACGCTAGCGCCTGTGCTTCGAGCCTAAAAGTTATGATGGATGTTCAAAACTTGATGAACAACTTTGGGTTTGACCGTGTTATCGTGCTCAGTGGAGAAGATGCGGTTAACAACCTTACACTAGAGTTTTTCGGGGAAGCTGGAGCCAGCCTGCAGTACAAGGATGAAGATCAAATACGGCCTTCTGCCTTTGACAGCACCAACCAAGGGTTCTTCTTGGGGCAAGGCGCTACACTATGTATATTTGAAAAAGACCACGTGGGGCTGAATAACCCCGAAGCTAGGTTTCTTGGAGCGTATACGTCTGCCGAAGACAACACAAACCCACTTGGGCAACGCCCCGATGGCGAGGGGTACTCTAAAGCAATTGAAGGTTCCTTACATGTAGCGGGGGTACGTAAGGAAGATATAACAGTAGTAAAGACTCACGGCACAGGCACTGCAGTCAACAATACGGCAGAGAAAGCGGCGCTAGAGCGTAGTCTTAAAGAGTTTGTCGCTACCTCATACAAACAACGAGTAGGGCATACGATGGGCGCTAGTGGGTTATTAGAGACAGGGCTGTTGCTAAATGACATGAAACGCGGTATTGTACCACAAATCCTCAATAGGACTGAAGACGATGACGTGTTCCTGTCCTACGATGCGCCAGCCCCAAGAGGGCCGTTCCTTAGTCTAGCCGCTGGCATGGGTAATATATACTCTGCGGCAATATTTTCTGCGGAGGTGTAGGATGCAAACTGTTGTGGACAGTAAAGAAAGACCTCTACCAGCCCCTACGGTCATAACTACTGCGCTCGGAGAGCTTGATCTCGGAAACATAACCCCTGCAGCAGCTATGGCTGGCATAGCCAAAGAGATGACTATGAAAGATACTGATATGGTGCAGATAGGCAATACCGTATTTATTGGGCATCGGGGCAAAGGTGAGAACAAAGATTTGATGTGGGGCCGTGCGCTCAACATAGACACAGCTCAGAATTTTGTAGCTAACGGGTTAAAGTATTTTACGCACATGCAGAAAATAGGCGTCAAACGCTACGTATCTGACTACGATGGGGCTATATACGATAGCGCGTTTAAGGCGTGGAAACGCTACGCAGACAAACTTGACACTAAAATTGCCGTGGGGCGTAAAGCTACCGGAGGGTCAAGAGCGTACGTAACCTTGGGCAAACTACCGTTGAATAGGACAACTTAATATGTCGTTTGTTGCTAATATCGTTGAAGGTGCAGTCGATCTTGTCGGGGAAGTTGTTGGCGGTGCCGTTGATATTGTTGAAGATGCAGTCGGTGCAGT
>Ga0098055_1000294_pt1 | contig 31253 bp, 22 predicted proteins | sample 17_taG_FD_75107 | JGI IMG/M metagenome (GOLD analysis project Ga0098055, IMG submission 75107) | Marine viral communities from the Subarctic Pacific Ocean - 17_ETSP_OMZ_AT15314 metaG | ecosystem: Environmental > Aquatic > Marine > Oceanic | place: Pacific Ocean | collected 2015-01-18 | reverse complement strand
CAAGATGAAGCATTTATAAGATATTGTATCGGTATGGCTAAAATTCAATTAGCCAGAATTGTTGGAACATTCCAATTTAATCTTCCAGGTAATATTACTATTAATTATGATTTAATATCAGGAGAAGGTAGGGATGAGGTTGATGCTGTAGTTGAAGAAATTAAAGGTGATGAAGGTGTTGATTATTTTTTCACAGGATAAATTATAATCTAAGACCCTCAAAAAATGTAGAGAATATATAATAAAAGAATATTCTCAATGATAAAAGAAATATACAGTAGAGACATAGATGCACCGAAGTACAATGATGATGTAATCGAGGTGACAGATCAATTACAACAACTTATTCTTAAGATTGAGAATTGTTTGTTTACAAGACAAGGTGATGTTTTAGGTTCTCCTAACATGGGATGTAATTTAGATGATCTTGTCTTTTCTTTGGTATTAAACGAATCGGTTATTGCTCAAAGAATTAGTAACCAAATTCAGTCATATTGCTTAAACAGTAGTAGTTCTGCTTTTGGGTTAGATGTAAGAGTACAATTTTACAGCGTAGTAGAAAGAAACGGTTGTTTAGTTGATATTTATATAAATGAAGAGAGAGTCATAGGGGCTTTATTTTAAAAATAAAATAGTTAATGTCATTTTTTAGTAAAACAAGAATAAAGGCAACAGAGTTATTCTTTGATGCATTTCAATATTTACAACGTCAGTATGATCAGGCTGGTGAAGTGTTTACTCCTGCTTCTCCATTTGGACAAATACTTACAGTGGTTGCCAACCTAGGCGAATTGATTTTATTTTATATTGAAGCAGTCGCAACAGAGCTTAATATAAGTAGGGCAAGAAATATTGAATCAATATATGGATTATCTAGATTAACCGGGCATGATCCTACAAGAGGTATATCAGCACAAGGTATAATAGGCTTAAGATTAAATACATCAGCCGCTTCACTAGTTGAAGGTGATTTTGTTCAAATACTAAATTATGTAGAATTAGAAGTTGGACAAAATAGTCTATCTTACTTTTTAAAATTTGATAGCGATTATATTAGATTAGAAAAAACTACAAGCTCATTTGTAAATGTACAATTAATTCAAGGAGAAAGAGAAGATCAAACGTTTACTGGTACTGGGTTAGATTTACAAAGCTATAATTTAACTACTAAGGATCCAACTGACCAATATATGGTTAATGTACATGTTGATGGAAAGTTATGGAAAAATGTTAATTCATTATATGACATGAATAATGGTGAGGAATGCGTCATGGTTAAAACTAGTGTAAACGGTGGTATAACAATTTTCTTTGGTAATAAACAATTTGGAGAACCACCTGCATTAGGATCCATTATAAAAGTTTCTTATGTAAAGACTAGAGGATCTGCAGGTAACATAGGCGGACAAAATTTAGATTTAAAATTTAAAGATCCTGGAACAGACTCTCAAGGTAACGAGGTTAATTTAGATGAAGTGTTATCTTTAAATATCGTTAGGAATCCTATGTTTGGTTCAGATAGTGAAGATCCTCAGTTTACTAGATTGATCGCTCCGTATCAAAGTAATTCATTTGTTTTGGCTAATCCTAATAATTATATTTACTATTTAAGTAAGTATGACTTCTTTTCTTTCGTAGATGCATATAATACTAAAGATGACCAGTATTTAGATGATGACAATATTATATACTTGTTTTTAATACCTGATATTGCTAAAAAGATAACAAGTGATAAAGATTATTTTAATGTCCCTGTTGAAGAATTTACATTAACACCAGATGAAAAGGAAATGGTGTATGAGATTTTAAATGAAAGCGGTAGACAAATAGTTACAGCTGAGGTTAGAATTAATGATCCTGTAATTAAAAGATATGCAATGAATATTGTTATAAGATATGTAGAAGGTTTTGATAAAGACGAAATGCATGCAGCTATAAGAGAACAACTTAGTACATATTTTATATACATTAATAGAAGAGATAGAATTCCTAGATCAGATATTATTTCAATTATTGAAAATGTAGATGGTGTAGATTCTGTAAATGTGTTTTTTATCTCGGAACAAAATGAAAAGGCAATAGCTGATGGTTTTTATGAAGTACCTGTTTACGGTATAGATCCAGTAACAGACCAAAGAGTATTAATAGAAACTAATAAGATTACCTTAAAGGCTGATGAAGATCCTCAATTAGGGTTAGATGAATTTGGAGATGTTGTTATTGGTCCAGAAGATTTAGCAATCATAAGAGGTGGCTGGGATGATAGAAATGGAACGTTCTATGAAACAACTCCTAATAAGAATTCAATAAGTTCACTTAACATATTCTTTAAAGGTAGCATACCTAATAACCTTTATAATAAAACTCAGCAATCTAAGTTTAATGATCTTAAGAGAAGTAGAGGGACTACTATTGCAACATCCGGTAATTCAAGAAGTACTAACACTGGAAGATTACAAGATAACCCTACACTAAAAGCAATAAGAGGAAAGTAATATGAATAAAAATACAGAGAGAAGAACTGGTATGCCTAGTGTTTATAAAGCTACTTATGAAGAAGGGTGGAAATTAAAAAATTTAGGTAATGACTATAATGAAAATTTAATGAGGAATTCATTTTCAAATTACATGTTTAGAAATGAAAGACTTTCAACATTTTTAGATTCTTATTTAAAACCTATTATGACATTTTGGATTAATAAAGTAAAATACCTTAGAATCTATTATAACTTTGGCGTGCCTAAAGATTACCAAAAAATAAATTAAGATGGTTAATAACTGGAAACATTTAAATTTCTTTGATAAAGCTGGTAAGTATCTTAATTTTAATTATGATCCATCAGAAGATAAATGGTCAGGTACTATGTATTTGCCTGAAGTGTCTATTGGTTTGTTTGAGGTTGGTCAAATTTTTATATTAGAAGAGTTTGTAAATAAAGATAATAATCTAAAACAGTTTGGGTTTCCTCATGGCGTTGAAGTTGCAACAGGTACTACCGGATCTACTGGCGGTGTTTGTGAATGGACAGCCGAATGGGAAACAACAGATCCTAATGAAATATTTTTATTTCAATTTGATATGGATTTTAATACAGGTACACAAACCTCTTTGGAGATGGAACCTGATGGACCACCGTTGGAAGTTATAACAGAATTAGAAATATCATTAAATTCGGATCCTACTGAAACTATCGATCCTGAAGGATATACTGTTACTGATGTAATTACACCAGAGGCACTACAGCTTAATATTGCAATAAGATCCGAAACGGAAAATACATTTAAAAGAACTTTATACATAAAAGATAGCTGCACAGATAAAATTATTGCAGAAATATTAATATGGGGTGAAACTACAGGTGAAGATGAAAGATTAAAAGTTATGACTCAGAATATGGGTTATAATATTTTAGAATCAGATAGTGAAATATTTAGAAATACAAATATAAAAGAATTATTACCTAACTTTGATGAGGTTAATTTAAAGAGAAAAGAGATTATGATGGAAGGTTCTAATATCTATCCATTCATCGGTTCTTATAAAGGTTTGGTAAATGCAATAAAGTTTTTTGGATATGATACTTTAAAGGTTAGAGAGTTTTGGAAAAATGTTGATGCTAATTCACCTATGTTTGGTAAGTACATTATGAGTAATGATATTTCAGTATTTGATCCAAGCGTACAATTAAATGATAGAACTATAACATTACCTAATAAAAGGTTTAGAAAAACTAGTTTATTTAGTTTAGTTTATAGAATTAATAATATTGTACCTAACAGATTTGATGAAGAGTCATTACCTATAACTGAAGAGAATTATGATTTTACTATTGAAGAAATTTTAATTAAGTTATTTGGATTAAAGAAAAAATTAGAAAATGAATTTTTACCACTTAATGCTAGAATCAAGGATATAACAGGTGAAGCTGATTTTTTCGGTTTACTTGAAGTTGTTAATACATTAAGTAGAAATGACAAAAGAGAAATTGTAGCAGGCATAGATGCTAATTTTAAATTATCAACTAAAGATTGTATATACATGGAGGACTTAAGATCATTTAGTTCATTCTGTTTAGCGTCTGAAGGAATAGTAGGAGAAGCTATTGTTAATTATTGTAATGCTTATATTGCACCACTCTCACCTGTTAATGCAATAGGAAGAAATTTATTATTAGGCCCTACTGTGCCAGGACAGATTTATCCACCGTCACCAATAGGACCAGATTTTAATGGGCCAATGGGAATCCCATATGATGGAAGTAATGTTACTATATCCGGTTTAGCTGATGCATTCTTAGCATACTTTACTAGATATGCGCCAGATTTAAATAAGATAGGTGCATGGCCTGATGGTGAATCTTCATATTATCTTCCAGATAAACCAGGTATACCTGTTGGGGCAATGACAATTTTAGAAAATGATTCTTTTAATAATATAACATGGGATAATGTTGATTCTACTTGGAATCAGCTAAACGATGCTAATAAATTTTTTACATTTGATGTAGATCCACAAGGCGTTAATGCAGGTGATGTATTTACAATTAATGACCCAGATACTAACACAGGAGCTACTTACACTGCTGTAATTGGTGATACTGATACTGATGTAAGAAATGCCTTATATGATCAACTTATAATATTAAGAGATTCATTTAACACTCCTTGGATTTGGTGGGATATTACAAAGGAGACTGGTGTAACTGGTGATGTCCTTAGGTTATTTGGTCAGAATGTAGATAGATTAAAAGTATCATGTCAATCTGCGTATGGTTCACAATTGTTATTTAATCAATTACCTGGGGAGACTCTATTTACTTGGGATGGTATTGAACGTGGAAATTTTGAAGAAATAGAATGGACAATTTTTAAAGAAGAGACTGATGTTTCACCATCTTATTATAAAGTATTTAGAGGACCTCTATCACAGTATAATAAATTGCCAATAATATTACCGTATGTCGGAACATATAGTGTAGAGATGAAGCTATTTGATCTGTATAACAATATATCATCTAATGTAAAGACCGATTTTATTTGTGTAGAAAATAGAGAGGTTGAATATTCTGGTTGGTATCAGGCAAGAGAGACTATCTATAGTTGGAATACTGAAGCTAAAGAAGTTTGGAATAATTATGGTTCATTATGGAATTTACCTATTACACCTAGTGTTACTTGGGATGAGGAAAGCCCTAGCTTATATGAATCATTAGATAGAGTTAATGCTATTCTTAATAACTTTGGTTTAGGTGCTTCACCAGACTTTCAATTATTAAATTACCAAGATGATGGTAAAGCTAGTTTTAGTGGTCCATATAGATGGGATAATTTAACAACCGGTGGTTGGAATGATACTTATCATTTATGGTGGGATATGACTAGTACATCTGGCGATACTCCGGCATTCTTTCAGTTTAAAGAAGTTCAGCCAGAAACATATTTAAAAATTACAGCATTAAATGGAGAAACGGCAGAACATTATTTTGACTCGTCTATAACTACATTAGCTGAAGCAGCCGCTGATTTAAATGTGAGTACAAATCCTATTATTAATAAGTATGTATATAATGTTGTATATGACGCAACCAATAGTCAGGTGTTTGTACAGGCAGTCTGTAGATATTTTGGATTACATGGAGATTTTAAAGCTGTAGATATGGTATATGCAGATGGTGATAATGTTTGCCCATCTACCGGAACTGGTTCACCGTGGCCAACTGGAGATGATGATTGTCCTAGTTTAATTTATAGGAAAGGGCAAAGTGTAGCAAGTAACCCAACATGGAACACTGCCAAGTTTATAAACAATGGAAAGGTATTACCTAAAATGACTTGGCTTATGTTCGTTTATGATAAATGTAAGATACCAGGTAAAGGTAAGCCTAGATGGATAATTAAGAATACAACTGACTCCAACATGGCCGATATATATTTTGAGAGTAAATACTTAACTTATTTGTTTAAGAATTCAGGGAAATATGAAATCACCCTTGAACTTACTGATACGAATGGGAATAAATATAAAAAGAATAGAAATATTCTAGTAATTAAATAAAGAAAAGAAATGGCAATTAGCGTAACAGAAATTCTTGGAACAGATTCGTTATCCGGATCCAGACTGGTATTGAATGATAACTTCAATATCTTGACCAGTGAAATTAATGCAATGGAGGTTTATTTTAATCCTACCGCAGGAACACTCAGTAATCTACAAAACGTGCAAACAGAAGCACTAAGAGTAGGTTTAAGTACTGTTCTGTTAGACATTAATGCTTCTACATTTGATGTATTAACAAATGTTAATATGACAGGTAATCTTAACCTTAACGGTGGAGGATTATTTAGAAATGATGTAGATCCACAAACATTAAACGATGGTTTTGCAACAGGTTCTCCTGGTGTAATTACTGTTGGTACAAGTTCAGCAATACCACCATACACAGTGGAGAGAGTTGGAAATAGTACCGGTACAGTAGTAACTATACAGCTTAATGATGGTGCAATTGGTCAAGAATTATTTTTTGTATACTCCGAAGCACAAACAGGATTGATCACTATCCAAGGCGCATCTACACCATTAGTACTACCAGGTGGTACTAAAATTGATTTAGATGCCCAAGGTAAAACTGCTCACCTACTTTGTGTAGACGATGGTACAGGAAATGGAGTTTGGTTCTTAGTAGGTGGAACTGGTTATACAATAAGTTAATAAAAAGAAAAACGATACATGGCAACGACGCCTTTAATTAAAACACCGCAGGCAGATGGGGGTACATTTTATACCTTCTCTTCTTCTGCAAGAGATTTATCAAAGACCCTTAACAATGATGAGCTTAAGTTGGTCTTTTCTAAGTTTGTGCTTTTAAATATACCGGATTTTGATAGGCTTAATCCTGTTACATTTGATAGTTATGAAAACTACATGCAATTTGATACTATTGATGGTATGATTGCAAGTGGCGGATTAAAAGGTGATCCTAATGTTAACTTTACTGAAAGTCTTCAGAATTACGCGCTGAACTTAGAGGAGTTAATTATTAGTGATTCATCATATGATAATACAACACAGAGATCTGTAGCTGAAAGAGTATTCTTTAAATGGATGAAAGAGACAGGTGCAATGAGATTTAGACCTGCTACTAATTTAGAGAAAAATCCTGGAGTAACACGACCTCTGTTTGTAGAAGAAGATACAATGGAGACTGGTGATTATCAGTACAGAAGAGTTGTAAAATATGTAGGGGATATTGATATTGTAAATAATGTAGATAAAGCAGGTGAGGCTTACACAGAACTTTACATTAATGTACCAACTGAAGTAGGAGGTACGCCAACTATTCTATTTGACTCTATTTCAGATGTAAACTATCAACCTAGTTTAAGAATACAGGGTAAGGACGAATTTATTTTAGGTCGTGGTCCTAGTACAGTACAACCACAAGGATTAAGCATCAATGCATTTTATGATTATGATGATGCACTATTTGGTGATCCTGCAAACGGAGGTTATACTGATCCTAATGCCAATTGGATGCTGGAGCCTAATCCACCAACATCTAAAGAATCTTATTTTACTGAACCTAATACCTTTACTAATACTGCTAATATTAATATAAGAAAATATCCAGCTGATTATGGTAATCCTGTAGGATTTAACGGCTCTGCTTATGTTAGGAATCAGTTAGATGGTATTTCAGTAGACTTTACTGCTAATGATTATGAACAGATAATAACTGATCCTTCTATTTCTACTATCCCACAATTTAACGGGAGTGATTTAGCAAGTACATTTGAATTTAATGCCGTATTAGTTTATTATGATATGGTAGATACCAGCAATACTGCAAATACCGTAACTAACTTATATGGTATTTTATTGGTAGATAATATTACACCTACAACTGATGGTGGTTATATTCAAAGATATCCTAAATATAAACCTAATAAAGTAACAGGACAAAACGGAAACAGTTATGGATTTAAAATTAATTTACGATTTGATGCTTCACCAGGATCGGCCGGTATCGACACAATCATTAATGACTATAATACATTTTCAATGCAGCTCTTCAGTGAAGCAACTGCACAATTACAGGAATCGGCAAAAATATTCCAAACACAGCAATTAGAAATATCTGAACTAGACCAAAAAGTTCAAACTTTAGAAAATCAAATAACTAATGTAGCGGATGTTACTTCTTTACAAGCGCAAATCACAAGTGTACAAAATCAATTAGATAATGCTAACTTAGCATTTGCAAATGATACTGTTTTATTAGATCTTATTTCTAAAAATTCTGATGAGATCCAAGGCTTGGCAAATGGTAATGTACCAGTGTCATTACAATATAATACAGATGTAGTAAGACAAGGTCCTGGTATAAGTGTAGATACTAATACACCTAATTTAATCACGGTATCATTAGCTACACAAGAATATTCATTTGTAATACCTTTTAATGCTAGTGAAACTGTTATAGATGCATTAAATCCACTGAATTTAAACCAAGCAGTACCACAAGTGTTTACCGAATTAGTAACTTATACAAATATGTTAAGGTTAGATACTGTTAATGAAGCTGGTGGTGACTTAAATATTTACATAGATGATACTATGATACAATGGAAAGTTGGTCAAACTTTCAGATTAGCGTTTAACAATAATTTAGATATAGGATCAAGAAATATAAGACTATGGACCGATGCACCTAGTAGACTTAATACTGGTTCGTTTGGAATTTCAATGGGAGTGATTCCAAATTCTGAAATTTCAAAAAGGCCTATCATAGAATTTATATGTACAGAGCAAGGTATTTTAAATTTCGTATTTGATATCATTAAATAAATAATAAAAGAAAGAAGAAAAATAAATGGCTGAAAATAATTCAATATCAACAATGCTTCCGGAGCTTCTTAGGCTTTTTAATAATTCTTTAGAAAGTTTTGAGAAAGTTAATCAGGCCATAACTTCTAGTAATGAGTCGGTAACTATTAACATTCAAAACAATGATGGAACAAACTCAAGAGTAACTATTCCTAGTTTTGGTTTTCTAAAAAATTCAGTAGATAGGCTACAGAATAATATTGATACTATTACAAATGTTGGTGGTCAAAACAGCTCTATTAGATTATCTGATGGTACCTTTAGAAAACTAGTATTAGCTAAACTACCAACAGAAGCACAAGATTTAAATTCTATAAATTCTGTTGAAAATTTTAACATTAAACCTAATTGGTTTTTTGAAGAATTAATTAACCCTCTTCTTTATGTATCATTTGATTTAACTGGACAGGTTCCAATAGACACAGAAAGAGCAATAATCCAAAGGTACATATTAAATACAAATACTCAGAGTAAGATTAACTTTTTTAACAATACTTACAGTGGGAGAGCAGATTTAAATTATGATGAGTTTTTACAGCAAATCGTTGAAAGAAATATTTCATATGTATTAGATGAAGCTGTTGTAGATTTACCGCCGAGAGTTAAAAGATATACTGGAAACTTTAGTGTACTTAGAATATCAGACGCTACTTCTACTGATGTAGTTAACGGTGCTACTGTAACAACACAGCGCAAACAATATAAATTAAATAAGATTTTTTATACTGATATAGAGGCTGACTTTGATGACACAATACAGCTTTCGGTAGGAGATAGCCTTGAAGTTATTTCTAATCCAATAAGTACAAGATATAAAGTAACTAATGTTGACTCTAGTACAAATACGGTTATTGTAGAATTAGTTGAAGGATCGGATCCAATTAGAATAGGTGCGGATCAATTAAAAATTGCATCCTCATTAGAAGATAATGTTCAGGTTGATGTTACTGTTGGATTTAATGAAAGGTGTATTACTTTTGTAAAACCTATTGATCCAGATTCAAAAATACCTGCAGTGAATTGGTCACCAGGTAGTGGCTATTATACTAATACATTAACAACCATTAATGCTAATGGTGTTGAACAAACGCTAGCAGAGTATTATCAGCAAAGTGCGATTGATTTTGGATCAATGCTACTTTCTTTCGCTGATGATAAAATACCAACAACAAGGGAAGGTGTTAAACCAAATGCTCCTGTTTTAAATGATAGTGATTTTGCGGTTAAATTAATTAATGCTCAAGTAAGTGATTCCTCTTCAATAGTTGAACTCACCGATCTTAATAATCAGAAAAATACAATAGAAGCTACCCTTAAGGAATTAGATGGTGCAATTTCACAAAGCAGAACTAAAATTCAAACTACTAATTATAAAACTGAAGTAGAACGAGATGCTGATAAGAATGCGTTACAAGGTTTAATTACAGAGAGATCTTCACAAGCAGAATTATATGCATCAGTTGTTAAAGAAATTGATGCTAAGCAAAAAGATAACTCAGTATCTAGTATTACACCTAAATATAGAGCTCGTGGTTTTTGGGCAATGCCAGAAGAAAAATCTACACCAGCAACTGGACTACAGTCAATAGTTAAATTTAAAACTAGGTATAGATACTTATCCAGCGACGGGGCGGCAAACCCAGTTGATCAATTTACATTCAAGGATGGATCTGGTGATACACAAGGTGCATTTTCAAATTATAATATTGTAGAAAGTACACTAAGACCTAGAGCAAAGAGTTCTCTAACTGGTGTATATCAGTGGGTTGATATAAGTACTGATAATGCTGATGCTGTTAATATTAATCAATTAGACATTCCAATAAGAAAAGGGGAGCAAGTAGAAGTTCAGGTAAAATCTATATCTGAGGCAGGGTGGCCATCCAATCCATTAGAGAGTGATTGGTCTAATTCTGTAATTCTTAAATTTCCTGCAGATCTTAGTTCAGATAATGCAACTGAAGCTATCATAAATCAAAACCAACAGGATTTAGCAAAAGTAGCATTAGAACAGGATTTAAATGAAATGGGAATACAGGAACATTTAAGTACTTCCTTTGTTGCTAATGAAAATTATTTTGCTCATTCTAGTCCAGTAATTGCATCTGGGTTTTTATCTGAAAATCAAACACCGATTGATCTTTTTACAAAACTTCAGCAGATGCAATCACAATTAGACCTATTCACAGAACTACTTGCACAGGCTAAGGGTAACTTAGTGGTTACTATAATTGATGATCAAGGTAATGTACAAAACCTTAAAAGAAATTCAGTAACAAAAATATTTGCTGGATTTTATGCACAGGAAGTTACAAACCTCGACGATCCAAGAGGTGCTATTATATCTAAAACATTCTTTATTAATTTAGCTAATAATGAACAGACTGCATTAAGATTAATTTCTAGAATATCTGGTAATAGAAGCAGAATGGTTAAACAATCTGAAAATCCTAATTATACTGGAAACATTAGTTCTATTACGGCAGGTACTACAATATTACCAGCGACATATTCATGGTTGGATAATAGCCAAGCAAACCAAAGTAACGGTCAACCAACATTTAAAACTGATGATGCTGATTATAATACAATAAGAAAATATGATCTTACTCCTATTATACTATCTAACCCTGATGTAACTGCTCAGACTAAGTTTGGGCAAACTACATCATTATCACCATTTCAATCAACTCAAAATAAAAACCAATTTATTAACAGTAGGTTTAGTGATGTTTCATCTGAGAATGATTTTTATAGTTATAGCAGACCAGGAGATGGTTTATTTACATTTAATCTAGATACTGCCGAGAATTTTTATGGAAGAGGGAATGCAACGATGGGTTCAACTGCTGGTCAATTTATTTGGGGTGGTGGCTTTAACCAAGATGGTACGCCGTTCACGGCTGCAGGTTATCCTGTTAACCCTACACCTGATGATATATTAGAAATTCAAATAACCCACCCTTATCTAACTAGTTATGCTACATATAAAAAGGCATATGAAAATATGACAGGAGATAACAGTAATTCTATATTACCGGCATCTCTACCTGCAGGTGGTATAGATTGTACAACTGCTGGAAATGGAACTGCAAATATTTTATTTAGACAATCTAGATTTATAAATTTAACATCAGATGCCAAAGATGGTAAATCTCAGGCCATCTACTTAAATGAAAATGTTATTGATTTAACTACATTAAGTAGCTCTGCTGATTTTAGTGGAGTGGTATGGCCTAATGGTCAAGTATTACAAGCTAGTCCATCTATTACTGCTATTGGACCATTAGGTCAAGCAGGAGATCCTAACTTAGTAAACAGCGGAGCAGGTTATAGTAGAAATATTAAAGGAGCATTTGATAACTTTGATCAATATACGTTAGGACAACAGAGCTGTGGGTCATATCTTTTTATATCATCTGATGACCACTTAAATATACAGACCGGTGGAGATTCGGCTCAGTCTGCTAAAATGGTACAGTTTGGTCAACAGAATTCAATAAATGTACCTATGGTTTTTCAATATAGAATGACAGACTATTTTGGTACAGGATCTGGTGCAGATGGGGGTATTGGTAATATTGGTGGAGATTCTACTGGTGCTACTACAAATATAACTTATGCAAAGAAAATAGGATTTGATATTTATCCTAATAACCAAGAGCCTTTTCAATATGATATTGAAATATTTGCAAAATACCGATCAAATAAATTAAACATAAATGTATTCCCAACTAAAACGGTAACCAAAGGGTTAAATGATTTAGAAAAGGTATTAACAAAATTAAGTCCAACAGTTACTTCAACAAGAGTTAACAGATTAGTTAATGAAGGTGGTGCTGGTGGTGTTCGTGGCGGAGGAATCAATAAAGGTTTATTTACCGAGGATACAAACTTTAATGGTAATGTATTCTAAACGTTTAATTTTTCACTAACCGTTTGGTGAATAAATAAAAAAAGTGAAAATTAAATGGCCGAAAAATTATTTGATAAAGCATCTTACAGTATAGCTAGAACTAATCCTAAGTTAACAGGTAATGTTAAACTTGTCAGTGATGGGAGTAATTTATACCTGGAATCGTTTAGTGCTAACAATGAATTATCATCGTCTACCTTTAAAGCATTTAAAATAAGTGGTAAAGATACTTATGATAGGGATGTTTGGAAATTCTTTCAAGGTGGAAAGTTTCCTGCACAATTAGCATATGAGGTATTCCAAGAATATCAAGATGTATCAGTGTTATCTCAATACCAAAACCAGTATGAAATGTTTTATTCTGCTGGAACTAGGTCGGTCTCATCTAATTCATATTCTCAAGATTTAGGTATGCTCGCGCCTTTATGGCTAAATGAACAGATACCTGAAAAATTTGTAATCTTTAGAATAGATAATCCTGCTGCTGTTAATAATATAACGGCAACAGTACAAAACAACGATTCTAATTTAGCACAAACATCATCTGAGTTTACCAAAAATGTTTTAGAAAATTGTACTGCTATTAAAACTTTTGATTTAACAACAAATAGTTTACTAGGATCTTATATTAGAAATTATAGAGCACAAGAAGATTTTCCAACCGCCCCCTTAAACATATCATGGAGAAAGGATGAACCTATGCAATGGGCAGGAATTAATTATAGTAAAGGTGGGTTTACGTCATCCGGGAGTTTTTCATATGATGGGATAGTTACAGAAGATGCTACTATTATACAAAATGAATTCTTTTTTACTGAAGGCTTTGAAAGAAATAATGTTTTATTAGCTAATCTAATTAACATGGAATTTTTATTCACTGACGAAACTGCTGCTGATTATTCGCTAAACAGATACTTTGGTTTATATGTGAATGAAGTAGAGGAAGGTTTATTTGATTTATCAGGAGAAGGTTTTTATAAGAATATTGAAAAAACACAATTGCCTAAAATTAGTACTATCACTGAAGTATCGGAGCAATTAAATACTCCGTTTGAAATATCCAATAGTGCAGGGGTTTTACTCTATATTGATCCAACTAAAACAGAAACTATTACCGGTATACCTACTCCTAGTAGAGTAAACGAGGTTGAGTCGATTTTTTATGTTAAAGATAAAGAAGATAATTTTCATACTGTTAAGAAAGGATCTAAGTGGGGTAATAATCAAATAAGAATTTTTGATACTGCGGTTGATGTATCTAAGTTTACAGGATTTAAAAGCCCTGATACTTTTGCTGATGCAAAAATTATTAATAGAAAAGGTAAAGCTACGTGTTCTTTTAAAATCGTAAATGAATTAACGGATGGGTTAAGTATTAAGTTTTATGATGGTGTTGATTTAGTAGGAGAAGTTGCAGCTACTTCAATAGAGGCACCTGTACCAGGATACAATAAACAACAATTCTTTAATCCTAATGGAACTAACCAAGAAATAGCTAAGGCAATAACTAATGCAATAAACCAAGGAATATCACCAGAGAAAAGATTTTTTGTAGCTTCTTATAATGATGATACTGTTTATGTTCAGTCAAGGTTTGGTGGTAGTAGATTTAATAGACTTAACTTTAAGATTAATTATTCAGCATACCCTTTACAGATAGATAATTTAGTAACATATCCACTTACTACGATAGCAAATGATAATAAAAACTTTGTTGGTGGTAATGATGTAAACTCATCTTTATTAAGAGTTGCTAATGGTGACCAGGATAGATTTATATTAGGCAATTGGATTCAGTCTAAAAACGGTTATGCTGAGATAGGTGATTGGGTTCCGTATTTAGAAAATCCAGTAGAGGACAACACTGGGACGGTTACAAGCTATAATGAAATTGATGAATATGTTATTATAACATTAAATGATAATCAGATACAAGTTACTAATAGTGGACAGGTTGCACTATACTCTGACTATAAACCATCATTTGGTAGATTTTCAATATTTCCTATGAAGGATTTTGACTATGATTTCTTTAGTACTATGTATAGCCAACTAGGTGAATTAAATTATGAATATGATCAATATAATGTACAAGATGCGACTGGGAATTATTTAAATATTAGTGCTAATCCTAATGTTAGAGATTTTTATGATTCTGGTGGATTTTTTAAATTAGTAGGGTTACTAAGAGAGGCAGACCCAGACAAAGATTTTGATTCAGTCATTTCTTCAGAGTATGACAGATTAGAAGAAAACTTTCTAAGGCAGCAATCAGTAGCATCTAGAGTTATTCCATATATTAATAAATGGTCTTGGGTAAACGAAGGTAAGAATGTTAGAAACTTACCATACAGTTTAAATGTTAATGAAGCCTTTAGCCAAAATAATTTTTCACCATCTAAATATACACTAGGACAAAACGCAGAAGGGTTTACTCATGAATGGTATTACTTATGCGAGTTTCCATATTACTTTAGCAATGATGCTATTAAAAGTTCATGGAGTTATATTGATGAGGCACCAGTTGACACAACAGAAGAGAATCCTTTAACAGGTGCAGTATATTCACCAGGTACATTCCAAAAAGTTAATAGAGATTATTTTAATGATTATTTCATTGTAGATAAATTTACCACAGGCGGTACGGTTAATCTGATTGATAGGCAATTAAGATATGGTAGATTTAATGGTGGTGATGAAAAGAATTTTGCAGAAACCTTTTTACGTGGTGTTAGAATTATTGCAAAAACTAAAGCAGATGTTTTAGCTAAACCTAATTTTAACGCAAGGTCACAAAAATATGTTAGTGATGCTAGATTTAATGATTATAGATTTTCTGTAATGTTAATTCCTAATGCACCAGACAAACCTGAAACTCAGGTAAAGTTTGTAAAAAATGATAAATGGAAAACTGTTGTTATGATGGTATTCGTAACATTAGAAAATGACTGTATAAATGGTATAGGTGACCAGAGTATTGATCGAACAACATTGTATTCATACCAAAGTTCATTTATAGAAAGTTCTATAACAGGTGAATCATGTAAACCGTTTATAAATCCTGCGAGTTTTGATTATGAATATTCAAATGGTCCTTTACAGGGTGCTATTAATTTTAGTGCGTCTGGTTGGAGTGGTACTGCCGATGCATTCTTAATACGAGGTACAACTGATAACAATGGAAATAAAACTAGATTTTTACGTGATGTGACAATAGGATCTACCGGTAACTTCAATTCAATAAAAATGGAGGTAGGTACAGATGTCTATGAGATTAACGATGTTGTTAAGGTTATAAGTGATGATCAATTATTTGCTAAAACTATACTTAAGAACGGAGCAAATTTTGTACCTGGTGGATTAACACCATCTATAACAGCTGCAAAGGGTGCTACATACCTGGTTAGAGGTGGTGGATTTAATACATATTCATCTAGATTAAATGATTCTGGTTTTGCAACATTATTTAGATTTATTAATGAAGGTGCACCTGGTATTATTTATGAAACTATTGATGAAGATGGTAATAGGGTACTATCACCTGACGGTTCTGTTGCTGAAACATTCTCCATAGAACTCAGGGCACAAGAAGATATTTTAAAATCAGTTTACATAGGAAGATTACCAGATCCTGCTAAACCAACTAAGTTTAATCTTACTGATGTTATAGGCTATGATTTATCACTCCAAGCAAAACCTAGAATAACTCCAATAGGAAGACATGCTGGTACTTATCAACCTACCACCAAAGAATTATTTTATTTTAGAGATCCTTATATAGACCTTTTAGTTATAAGTGGCGATGATGCTATATACAAGGAAAAGGTAAAGGATTTATGTAGGTATTCAAACACGCAGTTTAATTCTAGTGATACTCAACATTTTGGTCAATTAAAAAATCTGTTCTATCATAAAGTAAACCAAGAAGATCCATCAACTATATTAGAGCTATCAACCGAAGATGCGTTTTTAAGTCTATACCCTCTCATTAATGAAATAGGTATAGCTAAAAGAGATTTTTATATCTTTTCTTCAAACTGGGAACCTTCTTATTTTAGAAAAAGTATAGATAAATCCGAAGTTGAATCCATTATAGGTACCCGATCAATGACAGAGAAAAAATCTTTTCTAGGTTCTAAATATTTAAAAGTTCCACAGGAAATTAAACTTGAAACATTTTTACATGAACCTGTTGCAATTAAAGGTGCAATAAAACAACCTAGTTTGATAAAAGGTACATTTATGACCAGGGAGAATGACACCTCTGTTTTATTCTATATGTTTATTCAAAAAAGACTGGTTGAATTTTTATTTGAACCTGTTAAAGAACAATTTAAAAAATACATTAAACCTGAATTTGGTTTTGGGGATATTAATACTTTGGATGATGATGTAGAGAGATACATAACTCAGAATATTTTACACCTATATAAGTTGGATACGGTTGACTTTTATGTTAAAAGTACCAGAGTTAAAGCACCATTGGATTATTCTACAGCTCAGTTGGACAATGCTGAGAAAACAGAAAACGGTTTAACAGTTAATACTTCGATAGGATCAAAAATATTAAATACAAATCCATTTGATCTTAGCCTAATATATAACAAAAGAAAGGGTTTTACTGAATCATTTGGATTTAGCATTACTATAGTTAAAAAATAATAATGAAATGGCGATAACCATACAAGAATTAATTGCATCGGATACGGTTTCACAGGCGGTAGATAAGATTAATTTTAATTTTGATCAACTAATACTTAATGGCGGTGGACCGTTAGGCCCAGCAGGTCCGATAGGCCCAGCGGGACCGATTGGTGGTAGAGGAGAACGTGGTACAGAGTGGTATGAAGGTACTGATCTTCCAACCGTGACTCCACCAACATTATTTCCATTAAAAGCAGATTACTATTTACAGTCAAATGGTGATGTTTGGGAATATACTGGATTAACATGGTCACCAACTGGAATTAATCTTACAGGGCCAGAAGGTCCTACTGGAGCATCGGTAGGATTATCACAATTCGGTAATTCACCTAATCCTGGTAACCCAGGTGGGGTTGCACCTAACAATTATGCACAGAATGCAAAGAATGTAGGTTATCCTTCGCTTATGCCAGCCGGTTCGCAAACTATTTCTACCGAGAATCAAGGTGTACCTACCTTTGCTGTAGGTATTGCAGGACCAAGTGATATTGGAACGTATCCTAACGGTGTAACTGTGACAACAGACTACCGACTCTTGCAAGAATTTGCAGGAACACTTGATTCAACTAACACAAGTTTCTTATTACACCAGAAAAATAGTGGTGCTGCCGCAATGCGGTTTATGGGTGGTACTGAAGGTGGAGAAAATTTTGAGCAGTATGATTATACTAAGTTGTCACAAATAAGATTATCTGCCGATGATACCTTAAACATATCAGTACCTAAAGCACCTAATGCTGTAAATAACATAAATGATACTGTTGGTTTTAATGTAGAAACTGAGGAGAGAGGCCAGACTTATAGATCTGGTGCAGGGTTTAATTTTGTTACCGGTACTAAGGGTGGATCAGGTTCACCGTTTTTTAATTCTAATTTTGAAGCAACAGTTTCTACGTTCAGTCCACTAGGAAGTTCACAGAAAGCTAAATTTGATTTAAACAGTGTCGGTCCTGCTGCTGTTACCAGATTACAAATGGGTGGTGATGATATAACAATACCGGCTAGTACTGCAGCTGACGGTTATTTTTTAGCTGAAGCTAGTAAAATAGTTTTGTTAGCACAAGATACAATTTTGTTAGATTCAGCAAGCAGTGTTATGATAGACTCAGGACTTGGAGGTAAAATAACTGTTAATAATAATGTCAGTCTAAATACAGTAGCAACTGGTGAAATATTACTTACGGCTGCAGGAAGCGGTGATATTTCATTAAACTCTCAAGGTGGTGGTGTTACTGGCCTGTATAGCAACACTGCTATTGATATGATAGTTAATGGTAATTTTATTAATCTTGATAGTACTGCTGGGTTTCTTCTTAAAACAACAGTAGCTAATAATAATATCTCGTTAGATGCCAGTGGAGCAAATAATGAAATAGAATTAAAAGCCAAACAAGCTATTAATTTAAGAACTAGTGGTACTGATTCTAGTCTTTTCCCTAATATTCAAATGAAGTTTGACGGAGTTCCTAACACGCTGACTGCGTATAGAGGTAAAGAGACATGGGGAGCTTCTCTAACTGAGGTACCTAATAACTTAGTAGATGCACCAGTATATAAACATGAATGGACAGACCAAGCGGCGGCGGATTCTCCTATACTAGCTGGTTCTGTTGTAAGGCAAATGGGTGGATCTTCTTATTATACTAATGCTGGTGTACAATTACAACAATATAATGATGGCCTTGACACAATAATGATAGGTAAGCCTGATTATAACACAGGTGTGCTAGGTGGCAATAGATTAGGGATGTTTGTTAATGCATCTAATGTAGCCGTGCCGCCTCAGTTTAATAATGCTGGAGCTACAAAAGAAAACCCTTCAGTTGAAAGATTTAGAGTTGATGCTACTACTACTAAGATTAGTAATAATTTTATTCTAGGAGGTCAAAATGGCCATCAAATATTAAACATTGATCCACTGTGGGACGCTACTAATGTTGATGGAAACACTTATAATGTTACCGCCCAAACCCCATATCTAAGAGTTAATATAGGTACGTTTACACCAGTTAATTCATTAACAGCTATTAATAGTATGCCTAACAACAACAAAGCGGGATGGGCATGCGATTTAGTATTAAAGTTTAACAATGCAAACATGGTTTTAGGTCAGCAGTTTATAATTGAAATATTTAACATGCCTTCCAAATTTATTTGGTGTGATGGTCAGTTTGGCCAATGCAACTCAGCTACCCAATATGGGTCAATTACAGTCTACTACGAAAATCTAGATGACGCCGGCGTGATAACTATGAAAAAGGCAGGTTCAATTGACACGTCAGCGGCTGATATTCAAAACTTTGGATCTGGTACAACTACATATGTTTCTAAGGTTGGTTTATTTAACTTTAGTTTTAGTAACATGGGGCAGCAAACTTTTTATAATGGAAATGGAACTGATGCTGCTGGTGGGGTGATTCTACAGAAAGGTTGGACTCTGAAAAATCTTACGCTAGGAACTTACCAAGAAGAAAATCCAATCGCGTACAATATGCAACCTGTGTCTGGCTCGTAATTAAAATATTAATATTTAAGTAAATAAAAATGACAAAAAAAGAAAAGAAAGAATTAACTAGTTTTGTAGATAGATATAAACAAATAGAAACTTCTATTGATCTAATGCAAAAAAGTATTGTAAGCTTAGCTGATAAAAGAGATAAACTTTTTGATGAATTAGATACTATGAAAAGTCAAGAAAAGACTTTTATGGAAAAGCTTATTAAAAAATATGGAGAAAGCAATGTTACTCCTTATAAGTTAATGAAAATCTACGAAGAAGGTATATGATAGTTTTAAAAAACATAATAGCAATAATCACTGATCCTAAAAATACAAGAATGTTTTTATTAGGTGGTATTGTAGTGTTATGTATTTTATTATTTAGACAATGTGAACAAACAGATATAGCAAAAGGGGAAGCTACTAAGATTAGTAATAATTGGAAAGCTTCATTAGATACTATTGAAAACTACATTGACCGAAATGGAAATGCTGCCGCTGAAATAAGAGCTCTTAATTTAACAATAGAGGAAATTTCAGATGAGCTAGATTTTGAAAAAGATAAACCACCATTAACGATCATTAAAACAGAAACTGTAATAAAGGAAGTTATTGTAGAAATACCTGTAAATGTTATTGATACTATACTAGGAAATTTTAATTCAGCATTAACAGTTTCGGATACGGCTGCTTGGGGTAAAAGCTTTAGAGATGTTGGGGTTTTTGTCCCTTATGAAATTGATGGGGCTTCAATAAATTTCGGTAATGCAACAATTGATCTAAAACAAAACATATTTTTATCTGCCTCATTAACAAGAGACAGTAAAACAAAAGAATTATTTGTAAATCTTTTAACTGATTATCCTGGTACTACATTTAATAGTGCGGAAGGTATATTGATTGACCAGAGAAGTAGCGCGTTTAAAAGATTACAATATGAAAACAGAAAAACATTAGGACTAGGATTACAACTAGGTGTCGGTTTCAGCGGTAATGGAGTTGCACCTTATGTTGGTATAGGTTTAAACTATACCCCTAAGTTTTTACAATGGTAAATAAATAAAATAATGGAATCATCTAAATTTTTACAATTATCAGAAGGAATATTATTAGAGTATATTTACACTAGTCAATCTGAACCAACTGAACTTAACACGGCTGATTACCCTATAGACATAATGCGTGATGGTCATACGGGTGGTAGCTATCTATTTAATACTAGTGATGTTTCGGCTGAGATGGGTAATTATACAGATATATCTGCTGCTGCTATTAATGTAAACAAAACTCAATATGCATATTTAGATACTGATATAGGAGTACCTTATAATGATTTTGATCCACTATTAACTGATACGGCAGATCTCTTACAGACATTTTTTCCTCAACAAAATATAGCATACGATAAAATAAGAGTACATTTTATATCAGGCTTTTCGTTTACAGGATATGACGGTATTATATTTGAAACCTTAGTACCTCGCAGGGATGGTGTATTATTAAATCTATCTTCAATAAACTTTCTAAAGACTGATACTCCGGTATTTAATCCAGATCCAGTTTTAATAAATGATAATCTTTACGCAAGTTTTATTGAATGGAGAGTACCTTCTCTTTACTTTATGAACAACAGCTTTAATGCTGCTGATTCTAATGGTCTAGGATATAAGTTAACTGAAGGTAAAGGATTTTTAAGTACTCCTACGATTACATTTAAGGCTACCGGTATTTATGAAACTATAGTTGAAAATAGTTATAGTTATTATAATGTAGAGGAAATAAATTCAGTTACTTTGCCAAGTAGAGATATTTATGATAATCTTTATGCTAGTGTAAAAGAGTCGGATGGTGGTGATTATTTTGAATTAACTGGTGAGGTTACCGGATCAACATTTCAAAGTTTTATAAGTCAGTTAAATGCTACATCAGGTGGAGTAAACAATATAGTATTCCATGAAATTAATGTGAGTGAACAAATAGACACTTCATTTATTAAGACAAGTACACAAGTGTTTACACAGACTACAAATTTTGATAATCCTATTTTATTTAGACCGATTATTTTAAACAGCGCGGTCGCTGCTTCTTTTACAATTAATTACATGCTAAGAATTTATAACCGAGCAGATAATACTCAAATAATTAAACAGGCTAAATTAACTTCATTTGATGTAAAGAAATATGGTAGGAGATTAATGAAAATAAATTTAGGTGTAGTTCCAACTGTGGCTAATGTATACAATCAAATTGCTCCAAATGATGGAAGTAATATTATTGTAAATAGTGGTGGTAATGCATCACCTGGACAAACAACAGAAAAAATAGTGGAGACTATGGTTGTAAAAACTAAATATGTAACTTCTTTTAGAGATAAGTTAAATGTAAAGGCAGCAATATCTCCAGCTAAAATACAAACAATAACAGAGACTGATGGATCAACAGAATAAGAATACAGAAGGGGTTAGTGCATTTACAAAAAGGGTAGATTCTTTACCTTTAGTATCAACGGCTCCTATAGGTGTTTCAACTAATGTAGCTACAACCAAACCTTATCAGGAATACTATCAAAAGTTTATGGTATTAGATCCTAGTGCTAGAACTTTACCTAATGGTGATGGGGTTATAAGGATATCGCCATTTGACGATTATGTTATTTTTACATTATATGATGATACTATTGGATCGGTACCAATTGATCCAGCAAATCAGAAAACAGCCAACCCTAACCAAGCGGCGGCCGCTACTAATACAGCTGAAAAACCAATTGATCTTAGTAATGTAGGAACACTTACTCTGGTTTTCGTTGGGGAGAATGATGAAATTAGAATACCTAATTGGACACAAGTAGAAACTGTAGACCTTTCCCAAGGTCAGGTATTATTTAGAATAGATAAAGAAAGCTCAAAAAAGATATTATCATTAGACAATAATAACTTTTATATCTCTACGAGAATGGAAGACCCTAATGGTATTAGCGATGAAAGTGTATTGTACACAGGTACCTTTTTAGGATTAACTGATGCAGCTAAAGCTACGATGACTGAGAAGATGGAAGCACAGGCTGCTTTGTACTCAGATGAATTAGCTAGACTACAATTACAAATATCTAACTATGAAGCTAATCAAAACGAATACATATCTACCATTGAAGAATTAAATTCAACTATTATAGCATTAGAAAATTCTAATACTACATTAGTAGATCAAGTAGATCAATTATCTAAAGCCTTAGGTAGTACTGAATCTGAGTTGGCAATGGAAGAGGCTAGAAATGTTCAGTTAAGAGCCGATCTTGCTAGAAAGAAACAGTTACAGGTTATGAGCTTAAAGGTTGCAGCTAATCAATCTAAATCAAAAGCTAAGAAAGGAAGATTCTTTAGACAGTCAGCCAAAGCAAATCAAAGCTTTAGTACTACAAATGATAAAATAACTACAATCAAAGAGATTAACCAAAGATCAAATAATAGATCAAATAATAGAAAGGAAATACCGAGAAGCTTTAGAGAAGTTTCATAATAGATAAGATATGATATTAAGCGCAAGAAATAATCAGTTTAAATTTGAATTTCCTAGAAATTTTATTCCTAAGGAAATATCAGATAAGTATAAACCATACTTAAATAGGATGCCTGGGTCAATGATAAAAGAACCTATTGATTATTTTAATTATGGAATACAGTCAATGAATCTACCAGGACCAAGCTTTGATCCTGTTACTCAAAATGATTTTCCTGGTAATACTAGAAGATTCAGAACAAGCTTACCTAAACAAGAACTATATGATAAAGAATTAACTATTACAATGCAAGCATTTGATGGTTGGGTTAATTATTGGATGGCTATTGAAGTATTTGATTACTATTATAAGCAAAGCGGAAAAAATCCATTTGTACCAGAAGGTATTGGATTGCAAATGATTGATGGTGACGGAAATATTTTTGTCACTTGTCAATTAAAAGATATGATAATGACCGGTGTTAGCGCGCTAGATTTAAATTTCTCGAGCAATACAATAGAGTTTCAAACATTTGAGATTAATTTTACATATAACATTTTAGAAACTAAAGTTAATCTTGTCTAATATATAAACAAATAGAAAGAGCAATGAAAACATTTAAAGATTACCTTACTGAGAGTCATAATGAATCTGTAGATATACAAAATCTATTAAATGAATCTTATGATTTAACAGAAGAACAAGAAACTGCAATTGATAATGCAGTTGATAGAATTATGGAAGAACATAATAATGGAAAAGACTTAGAAGTTATTATGGAAGAAATAATTAATGAAGGTATATTAGGATCTGTTTTAGGTGGTCTTACCGGTTTTGCTTTAGGTAAATCTGTAGGAAAGGCTATTGCAAAAGTACTAGGTATTCAAAAAGGAGCCTTGTATGATTTATTAACCAGTCGATTAATCGGTGCTGCATTAGTAGCAGTATTAGGTAAAAGACTCTAATCCAATTTAATTGATTTATTCAGGTATAGATTTTTCTCTCAATAGTCCAGGTACATGTACACAGGACCATAAAGGCAAATACACATTTATTACATTTTTTAATTATGGTAATAGAATATGGGACGAAGAAGGTAGAAAGATACCTAAGTCGTTTTCAGTTCATAAAGAATTAATGGATGACAAAGCAATATTAGGGTTTCCTTATTATAGACAAGTAAAGAATAAAGACTTTTTACTTAGAGAACGAGAAAAACTCACTGATGGTCAAAACATAGCAGATTTAATTTCAAATATTTTAATAACCTTATATGGAACAAAAAACCATAAGATTGCATTGGAAGGATTCTCCTATGGATCAAAAGGAAACTCATTCATTGACATTGTTCAGTATAATACTTTTTTAAGAAATGAAATTGTTAATGGTTGGGGTGTAGAAAATATTTCAATCTATCAGCCATCTCATGTTAAGAAACTGGCAGGTAAAGGTAATGCAAATAAACATTATATGGTAAAAGCGTTCCAAGACGATGTTTTCAATGATAAAGATTTAAGGAAAACAGATTTATGGAAATGGACTCAAGATAAAGACTTTACAGAAAAGATCCCTAAACCTATAGATGACTTAGTAGATGCGTACTTTATACTAAATGCTAATAAAGAAAAAGGGTGGTCATTAAATACTTAATACATAGAAAACCACTAAATACTTTAAGTCTAGTAATTACATACTTCTCTTTCTTTAATTAGTTATATTTTATATATAGCAACTAGAACTTAGTTTCAGAATATTATGATAAAAGCAATAAAAAATAGAATATTTATTAAAAAAGATGAACTACCAGAAAAAATTGGTAGTATTTATGTACCAAAAACCGAAGGTCAGTATGCTCCACCATACTCAGGTACAATCATATCTGTTGGTGGTGACATAGAGGATCCAGATTATAAAGTAGGATCACGAGTACTATTTCATGACTTAGCAGGTACAGAGTTTAAATATAATGGCGATACTATATTCAGCATTAGAGAAAATGATGTAACCGCTATTATGCAATAAAAAAGTTCTATTTAGACTGAAACTAAATAGAGATATGAATATATAATAAACAAAGGAACTGATATTATTCGGTTACTTATAAACAGGCATATAACAAGGCAAAGTATATTGGCAATACCCGGGCAAATTAAAAATAGGCAGAGCTGCGTTATATCCACAATTAATAACAAAGTAAAATAAAAAGGCAATTAAAATGGCAAATGAATTCGACATTTTCAGTGTTAGCGTCAAGGACCTAGACACTGGAGACAGACCGCAAACAACAAGCGATCTTTACACACCAAAACCTGATCAAGGTTCAGACGGTACTTACCGTTCACTAATTAGGTTTCTACCTAATGTAAAAAATCCACGCAAACCTTTCGTTCGTAAATATGTCTACTGGTTAGAAGACAGAGATGGCAACGGCTTTTACGCAGACTCACCTTCAACAGTTGGAGATAAATGTGCTGTACAGGACATGTTCTTTAAACTTAGAAATTCTGAATCTGCTGTAGATAAAAAGATGTCAGAGGGACTTAAGCGTAGAGAAGTATTTTATGCATTAGTACAAATTGTAAAAGATCCACAAAACAGAGATCTTGAAGGTCAAATTAAAGTAATGAAATTTGGTTATAAGATCAAGACAAAAATTGATGAGGAGTTAAATCCACAATTTGATGAACCAACACAAGTATTTGATCCGTTTGAAGGAAAGAATTTTGAATTGGTAATTTCAAAGAAAGGTGGTTATCCAAATTATGATTCATGTAAATTCCAAGGAAGTAGATCTCCGATGTCAATTAATGGTGATGATGTAACCGCTGATGATGCAGGAAGAACTGCAATTCTTGATTACATTAAAGATGCACCAGATTTAGGCAACTTTGACTACCGACCATGGACTGACGATCAAAGAAACAAAGTAATGGGTGTACTTTCTCAATTTAGTAACCCAGGCTCTTCTATTGATACTGTTACTGCAAGACAAGCTCCGGCTGCTCCGGCTGCAACTAAAGCTGCCGCTGCTAAAGTAACAGAAACTACTGCACCAACTGCAACAGCTACTGCAACCAAAACCGAAGATTCTTCTAAGGGAGATGATTTTGATGATTTCATTAATGGTTTAGATCTTTAATGATATGGGAACAGAAGTATTAATATCTTCTGAAATGAAAGCTCGGATCATCGATAAGGTGGTCCGAGTTCTTCACCTTAACCATTCTCATCCAGAAAAAAGGAGGATGTTAGAAAGTAAGGAAAGATTAAATTTTGCATGCCCTTATTGTGGTGATTCAACAGATTCAGTAAGAAAGAAAAGAGGTAATCTTTATTGGAAAAATTTACAATTCCACTGTTACAATTGTTCAGCTCATGAGAGTTTAGATGTATTTCTAAAAGATCATAATTTAAACTTTGAAGGAGAAGACCGTATAGATGTAATTAATTTCATTAAGGAAAATAGAAAAAACTTTTCTTTAGGTGAAACATTGGAATTTCATTTATTTGATAAAGCAAATAAATTAGCATTAAGCTTTGATGAAATTGCATTAGGCTTTAATGTATATCCTATTAATTCATTAACATACCGAGCATACCCATATCTCAAAAGTAGATTACTCCATCATAAAACTGATAAATTCGGTTATGACCCAAGGCGAAAGGAGCTGTATGTTTTTAACTTAAATAAAGATAAAAAGATAGTAGGATTTCAAGTTAGAGCATTGGAAGATACCAGCGGCCCTAAATATAAAACTTGGAACATAGAAAGAATATATGATAGGTTAAAAAAACAACTGAATGTATCTGAGGATGAATTAGATTCTTTAAATAAAATTTCAATGATATTTGGAATCTTAACAGTTGATTTAGGTAGGGAGTTTACAATTTTTGAAGGTCCTATAGATTCTTTCTTTATGTCAAACACTTTAGGATTAACTGGTGTTAAAAAACAAATATTAGATTTTGATGAAATACCAACTGCACGATATATGTTTGATAATGATTATGAAGGTAAAGCCAAGATGATCCAAAAACTAAAGAAAGGGCAAACGGTTTTCATGTGGGATAAATATTTAAAGGATTTTAGTATACCTAAGAAAAAGGTAAAAGATTTAAACGATCTAGTTAAATATGAATTTAAAAATAGAACTGGCTGTTTAAATGAGTTGGATAAATATTTTACAAACAATCATTTAGATTTAATTTTCTTATGATAAAAAAATATAATGAATTCGTGGCTGAACAGTTCGAAGATTTTTATAATGACTTAGAAACTTCTAAGAAAAAGCTTAAACTATTTACTAAGTTTAATAAAATAGAAACTGAGAATGTAAAAAGTAATTTTTCTTTACCTCAGCCTAAAAAGAAATTTCAACCAAAGATTAAAAGTTACAAAAAGATTAATAACGATAAAGGAGTATTTTAATGGCATTTGATGATACACAAATAAAAGAAGCTAACGAACAGTTAGAAATTAGATTAGGCACGGACCGAGATGATTGGAAAACAAAAATTAAAGATCTTGTTTCTAAGCTAAAAAGTATGAATGAGTTAGCGGAGTGTCAAGTAAGAATGCTATCATATCGACAAATACTATTAGATAAAGTAACTGATTTTAAAACAACAATATATAAAAGGAATGCTACTTGGGATAGGTATTATAAAAATCAATACCGGGAGTATTCAATTAATTATGATGTTAAACTAACGAATGGCGAAAAGCATCAATTTATAAAAGCCGATCTGTCTTCTTTGAAAACTCAAATTGACATGTTACAGTCACATATAGATTATTACTATGAATGTATTAAGACTTTAGATAACATGGCATTTGCAATAAGAAACAGAATAAACTTAGATGACAAGGAATTTTAATGGAACTATCTCTGTCCGAAAATAAAAAGTTTTTAGTAATTGATTCATGTACCGAGTTGGAATATGAACAGTTAAAATCTAGTCTTACTAAAAAGATCGAAGGGTGGAGGTTTCACCCATTAGTAAAGAAAAAGGTTTGGGATGGTAATATTTCATTTATCAAAAGAAACAAAATACCAGCTGGTCTATGGAAAGAAGTAATTGATATTTGTAAACAATATGATTACCAATTTACATTAAATGGTATAACTGATATTTTTGACACTTCAATAGATGAAGAAATTTTTAAGACATGGGCAGATGAATTTTTTGCCAACTCTGAAATTAAACCTAGAGACTATCAGATTGATGCTGCAATCAAAATTTTAAAGTACAGAAGGTGTTTAGCTGAATTGGCAACATCTGCAGGTAAAACTTTAATCTCCTTCATGGTAGTCGCTTATATGATGGAGCAATTAGGTAAAAAGAAAATCTTAATGATTGTACCTAATGTAAGTTTGGTAGTTCAAGCAAGTGGAGATTTTGAAGAATATAATAAAGGGAGAGTACCTATTAAGATTCAACAGATTTATGCAGGTGTCAAATTAAGAAAGAGCTCCAATGTAGTTATAGGTACTTATCAATCTTTAACTAAAAAGGATGAGGAATACTTTAGTCAATTTGATGCAGTCTTTGTTGATGAAACTCATAAAGCAAAAGCAAATTCAATTCAGAAGATAATGGATAAATGCTGGCATTGTGATTATAGATTTGGTTTAAGTGGTACTATTCCTAAAAGAGGAACTGTAAATAGACTAAGTTTAATGTCGGCAATGGGACCGTTAGTAACTCAAGTAAAGGCTGCTCACTTACAGGAAGAAGGTCATATTGCAAAATGTAAAGTACTACAGATTCACATGGAATATGCAACTGATGCACAAAAGGAAGCATTCTCATCTCTATCTAAAAATCCGTATGATAAACAAAAACTATTTAGCTTAGAGCAAAACTTTATTAACGAAAGCGAAAAGAGACTAGATTTTGTTTGTCAAGTAATTAAAAAGTCTACATCTAATTCACTAGTGCTATTTCATAAAATAGCTTATGGTGAAAAAATATACAAAAAACTTAGGACAATAACAGATAAGAAGGTTTACTATGTTGATGGTTCTGTTAAGTCTGATTTTAGAGAAGAGTTTAAAAAGAGAATGGAAAAGAACGATGATGTTATTATTGTAGCATCATACGGAACATTCTCCACAGGTATTTCAATTAAAAACATCCATAACATTTTCTTTACCGAATCATTTAAGTCAGAAGTGATCATCAGACAATCAATAGGTAGAGGTCTAAGAAAACATGAAGCTAAAGATGTTGTAAAAATATATGACTTCATTGATGATTTTAGATATAAAGTAGATGATCATGATTGGGTAAATTATATTTATAGACATGGTATGGAAAGAAGAAAAATCTATAAAGAAGAAAAGTTCCCATTTGAAGTACAGAATGTTAGATACTAATATAGAATATCTTTCTCATGAGAGATGGATATATAAAAAAAGAATCAAAAAAAGATAAAATATAATGAAACGAATTAAAAAGTTTTCAATGATGTCTAAAGCCGAAGGTTCAATTAATGAATCGGCAGATGTCAATCATGATGCTGTAATGGATCTTGTTAAAAAGATGGGTTACGAAAGCGTTGAAGAATTAAAGAAAGAAAAAAATCTTTTAACTAAGTTAGAAGGTTTATTAAAAGATGTCTCACCTAAAGACGATATTTCTGAGGATGAATTAGAAGAAGACAGAGCCGAGGATATAGCTGATGAAGTTAAAAAGAAAGGTGAACCTAAATCATTAGAATCTGAAGAAGATAAAGATGATGATAAAGTTAGTGCCGAAGGTGAAGTTGCTGAAACTGATGAAGTAGAAGAAGATGCAGCCAAAGAAATAGAAGATGAAGTATTAGCTAAAGGCGAACCTAAAGATGTAGAAGATAAGGCAGGTGATAAGGTATCTGATGATCCTGAAATTACCGATGAGGTTCCTGCTGAAGCTGATGAAGTTGAAGATGAGAAAGGTGTTGAGGTTGCTGCTGAAGAAGAGGAAACTCCGGCTGCTACAAAAAGAATTATGGCTTTCGAAGATTTCATTAAAGAAAAAGAAGTTACAATAAATAAGAATGTCAAATATCACGATGATGATGAAGAGAAAGAAGATTATTCTGTTGTTGCTGCTGGCGCTAAACCATTAGCTGAAGATGATGATGAGGATGAAGGTGAGGATGATGAAAAGAAAGGGGATGAACTAGAAGATAAAGGCGATAAGAAAGTTGATTCTGAAGATGACAAAGAAAAGGCTGACCATTATAAAGGAGCTGTTAAATCTGATGACTCTGAAATTGATGCATTAAAGAAAGATGTTGAATATGATGAAGAAGAAGAAAAGAAAGATGAATCAAGAATTATGTCTTTTTCAAATTTTGTAACTGAATCATATGATGAAGAAGAAGTAGAAGAAGAAGAGGAAATAGAAGCTGAAGAAGAAGAGGCCGTAGAAGAAGCGGTAGGTGAAGTAATTACTAAAGTTACCGGTGATGAAATTGCTGATGAAGAAGCTGGTGATGATGGCCTTGCTATTCCTGCAGAAAAAGGCGACGGTTCTGAAACTGCTGCCGGTATTGCTGGTGATGTAATGGATATGGGTAAAGTAAAAGTACAACCTGTATCAAAAGGTGAAGAATTAGTTACTAAAGACCAAAAGATTACAACTGAAGTAAAAGGTGAAGCTGATGATCTTAAGGATGCTACTGAAGTTCCTGCAGAAATGGGAGACGGTTCTGAATCTGCCGCAGGTATTGCTGGAGACATAATGAATATGGGTAAAGTAAAAGT